>MDSW01102761.1_pt1 | contig 16687 bp, 18 predicted proteins | sample 811171 | NCBI WGS metagenome assembly MDSW01 (sample SAMN05326641, study PRJNA326480) | marine metagenome | isolation source: seawater | place: Atlantic Ocean: North West | collected 2012
AAACTAAATACTTTTAAACAAAAGCGCAGTATTTGTACCTCCAAAACCAAACGAATTACTTAAAACAACCTTTACATTTTTATTTATAGGTTCATTCGCAATTAAATTAATATTTCCTGAATCTATTGGGTCATGCAAATTTAAAGTAGCTGGCAATGTTTTTTTTCCTAGAGCTAAAATAGAAAAAATAGCTTCAACACTTCCTGCGGCACCAAGTAAATGACCTATAGAAGATTTAGTAGAACTGACAAAAAGATTTTTACTATTACTAAACAGTCTCTTAATTGCATTAAGCTCAATTTGATCACCTAAAACAGTTGAAGTGCCATGTGCATTAATATAATCAACATTTTCTGGAGATAGGTTAGCCATTTTTAATGACTCATTCATGGCTCTATATCCACCATCACCATCTTCAGCTGGTGCAGTTATATGATAAGCATCTCCTGACATGCCATAACCTATTAATTCACCATAAATTTTGGCTCCTCTTTTTTTGGCATATTCGAATTCTTCAAGTACTAAGATACCAGCTCCTTCACCCATTACAAAACCATCGCGACCCTTATCCCAAGGTCGAGAAGCATTCTCTGGAACATCATTATAACTTGTACTCAGACTTCTAGCTGCACAGAAACCTGCAACTCCTAATTTACAAACAGCAGCCTCAGATCCTCCAGCAATCATTATATTAGCCGCACCTCTTTTAATCATTTCGCCCGCATCACCTATCGAGTGTGCACCTGTTGCACATGCAGTTACAACAGAATGGTTAGGACCTTTAAACCCATATTTAATAGATATTTGACCTGATAGTAAATTAACTAAGGAGGATGGTATAAAAAAAGGTGAGAGCTTTCTTGGCCCTTTCTTATCTATAGTTAATGATCCATCGTATATTGTTTCCAAACCACCTATACCTGAACCAACACTTACTCCAATTTTAAGTTTTTCACTTTCTTCTATATTTTCTATACCAGCATCTTTGATAGCCATCATTGCTGCAGCTATTCCATACTGGATAAATCTGTCATTCCTTTTGATATCTTTTAAATCCAAATGTATTGATTGATCATAAAAAAAAGTATCAGAAGGATTATGAGATATAAATCCTGCAATGTTACAAGTTAAACCCTCTGTGTCAAAATGAGTGATATTTTTTATTCCAGATTTGCAATTTATTAGATTGTTCCAGCTATCTTCTTTGTTGTTACCTATTGAGGATAGTAATCCAAGTCCTGTAACAACCACGCGCTTCATAAAAAAAGAAATTATTTTTTACTTTCAATATAATCTATAGCATTTTGAACTGTTTGAATTGTTTCAGCAGCATCATCAGGAATTTCAATACCAAATTTTTCTTCAAATGCCATAACAAGTTCTACTGTATCTAAGCTATCGGCACCTAAGTCATCTATAAATTTAGATTCTGGAGTTACTTTACCTTCTTCAATACCAAGATGATCTACGACAATTTGCTTAACTTGTGTTTCAACTTCGCTCATTATTATCTCCTTAATTTATTTTGTTAATAGAATATTAAGTTAGAACATGTCAACACATTAAACCATCAACATTCCACCATTTACATGAAAGTTTTGACCAGTTATATAACTAGACTGTTCAAAGGATAAAAAATAAACTAAATCAGCAATTTCACTTGGTTTACCAAATCTCTTCATAGGTATTTTTTCTAAAATATTATTTTTTTGGTTTTCATTTAACTTATCAGTCATTGGAGATAAAATAAAACCTGGGGAAATTAAGTTAACATTTATATTTCTTGAAGCAACTTCAAGTGCTACAGATTTATACAAACCTATCATTCCAGATTTTGCAGCTACATAATTAGACTGTCCAGGATTTCCAGAAATAGCCACTACAGAAGAAATACCTATAATTCTTCCTATTTTATTTTTTATCATATTTGGAAGCAAGTTTTTTATAATTAAAAAGTTTGAAGTCAAATTTGACTCAATAACATTATTCCATTGTTCATTTTTCATCCGTAAAATTAATGAATCATCAGTAACACCTGCATTGTTGACTAAAACCGATATATCATTGTGCTCTTTTGATATTTTTTTTAAAGTATTTTCAAAATTTATTTTATCATTAAAATTTAAATTGTAATAAAACTGATCTTCTCCGTATTTTTCTCTTAATTTATTAAGAGTTGATTCAGTAGATGAAGTTAAAATTAATTTATTATTATTTATCAAAAATTTTTCCACAATAGATGATCCAATTCCTCCAGAAGCACCTGTTACCAATATTTTTTTCATATTATTTTAATTTTTCTAAATCGGCTATTTTGTCAATTGATATAATATCAAATTTCTTACTGATTCTTAGAATTAAACCAGATAAAATTTTACCTGGCCCAATTTCAATAATTTTAATTATATTCATTTTCTCAAGTTTATTTATACTCTCAGTCCATTTAACCTTACTTGACATTTGTTTTTTTAAAGAATCTACAACTATATTAAGATCTGAATTAATCTCTGCATTATAATTTGATATAATTGGTGTATCAGGAGATTTAAAATTAGCCTTATCAATTTCGAAGATTAGTTTGCTTTGTGCATTATTCATATACTTACTATGAAAGGCAGCTGATACATTTAATTTTACGTATCTTTTAACACCATTAGAAATAAAAATATTTTCTGCAGCATTAATATTTTTTATTAAACCTGAAATAACTATCTGCATAGGCGAGTTATCATTAGCAATTTCAATATCTAAATTATTTTTTTTTATAACTTCATCAACAAATTCAGCATTTTTTCCAATTACCGCTGCCATACCAGAAGTATTTGGTTCTATTGCTGATTGCATCAAATCTCCTCTAATTTTTATTAATTTTGAAGCCTCTTCTAAACTAAGAGTATTATTAGCAACAAGTGCGCTGTACTCACCTAACGAGTGACCAAGTACTATTTCTGGATTAATAATTCCAATACCAATTTGTTTTATTAAAGTTTGATATATTGCCATTGAAGAGGCAAAAATTAATATTTGAGTAAATTGTGTTTGATTGAGTTTATCTTGTTGATTTTCATATATTATTTTACGAATATCTATCTTTGTGATATCTTCTATTTGTTCAAAAACATTTCTTGCTTCTAAAAAATTATCATTAAAATCCAAAGCCATCATTGAATATTGACTACCTTGACCTGGAAAGATTATTGCAGACATATAACTTGATTTATTGAAAAATATGAATATATGCAACAAATACTTCTCTCGAAATATTTGTTTTGAGATTTAACCAAGGAGTTTATGAATAAATTTGAAGCAGTACTTTTACTAAGCCCAGAGATAACTTCAAAATCTAGGAGTGATTTAAGCAATATATTCAAAAATATTATCAAAGACAACTCAGGTAAAATTATTGATAATGAAGATTGGGGATTAAGAGATTTAAGTTACAAGATTTCTAATTTTAGTAAGGCTTTTTATAATTTTTATCAAATTGAAATAGAAGGTAATAAAATTGAAAGCATTAAAAAAAACTTAAGTCAAAATGAATTATTTTTAAGACATTTATTTGTAAAAGTAGAAAACCATCAAGAACTTCCAACCAAGTTAAAAAATGAAAAAAAATAAAAAATTTAAAAGAACAAGAGATGATACTAAAAACTCTCCTTTTGAAGATAGAAAAAAATTCTGCCCGTTTAGCCAAAAAAACTCTCCGTTAATTGATTACAAAGATATTAAATTACTCTCTAGATATGTAACTGAAAAAGGGAAAATTGTCCCTAGTAGGATAACAAACGTTTCTAGAGCAAAACAATTAGAATTATCGAAAGCTATTAAAAGAGCTAGATTTCTGGCAATTATGTCATACACAACTAAATCTTTTTATTAATATGAAAGTAATCTTAACAACTAATATAAAAAAAATAGGTAAGATTGGAGACCTTGTTGAGGTCAAAGATGGTTTTGCAAGAAATTTTCTATTTCCAAACCAAATGGCTTTAAGAGAAAATAAAAAAAATTTAGAATATTATGAAAAAATAAAAGAAGATGTAAAAATTAAAGAGGCAAAAAAATTACAAGAAGCTAAAGATAAAATTGAAAAAATAAAAAAACTTAAAATAGAATTTAAAAAAGAAGCAGATGAAAAAGATCAATTGTATGGTTCTATTTCTAAAAAAGAAATAATTAATTTTCTAAAAGAAAATGATATTAATATTCATTCAGATGATATTGTAATGAAAAATTCTATTAGAATGCTAGGGAAACATGAAATAACTGTAAGTCCTTATTTAGATATTTCCCATACTATTAATATAATAGTAAATAAAAATTAAATAATTTTATTCACATAATTAAAAAGATATTAACTTTTTAATTTAATAAATTTATTTGTTTTGTTGTTATCAGTATTAAAAAAACTTATCAGTTAAACATAATGGAACAAAATAAAATTTTAAATCTATTAAATGATGAAGAAAAAAACGTTGAAAAACTAACAAATATTGATGCTGAAATAGCTCTTATAGGATGTTTGCTCTGGGATAATAAGAATTATGAAAAAATCTCAGATTTTTTAGATGAAAGTCACTTTGTTGATCAAAGTCATCAATTGATTTTCAAACAAATAAAAGAACTATTAAATAAAAATATACTTGTATCTCCTATTACCCTAAAGAATTACTTATCAGAAAAAGAATTTGGACTAGAAATTACAAAATACTTAAACCAGTATAAAGACTCATCTCCATCAACTCAAAATACGCTTCAATATGCTAAAATTATATATGAATTGCATTTAAAAAGATCACTGATTGGAATTGGACATAATATAATTCATGAAACATATGAAATGGATACTGAAAATACAGGAGAGTCACTCATAGAAAGTGCTGAAAACGAATTATATAACTTATCTAATACTGGCAACTCAGAAAGAAAGTACTCAAAGTTTGGAAACTCATTAAAAAATGCTGTAAACATTATAAACGAGGCATTTAAAAGAGAAGGAAAAATAGCTGGATTAGCAACTGGTCTCAGGGATCTGGATAACAAATTAGGAGGATTACATAAATCAGACCTAATAATAATAGCAGGCAGACCCTCAATGGGAAAAACCGCACTTGGAACTAATATTGCATTTAATGTTGCTAAAAATTTTACAGAAAAAACTGATGATCTAGGAAATAAAAAATTAATTGATGGTGGTAAAGTAGGTTTTTTTTCATTGGAGATGTCATCAGAACAATTAGCTACAAGAATTTTAGCTGAACAAACAAAAATTTCAGGTGATAAAATGCGAAAAGCAGAATTATCTAAAGATGATTTTAAAGTGATTGCAAAAGCAACTTCAGAAATTGAAGATTTAAATATATTTATTGATGACAATCCAATCTTAACCATTGCAACATTAAGAGCGAGAGCGAGAAGATTACAAAGACTTTATGGTATAAATTTAATTATAATTGATTACCTTCAACTTATGTCATCAAACAATAAAAATAAAAATGAAGGAAGAGTTCAAGAAATTTCTGAAATAACAAGAGGTTTAAAAGCAATTGCAAAAGAATTAGATATTCCAATAATTGCTTTATCACAATTATCAAGACAAGTGGAACAAAGAGAAGACAAAAGACCACAACTTTCTGATCTTAGAGAAAGCGGGACAATAGAACAAGACTCAGATGTTGTTATGTTTATTTTTAGAGAGAGTTATTATCTTGAAAGAATGGAACCTATAAAAAAACCTGAAGAGTCTGATGAAAAATACAATGAACGAACCACTAGATGGCAGGAACTTTGCGAAAACGCATATAACACAGCTGAAATAATTATAGCCAAGCAGAGACATGGACCAATAGGAACAATTAAAACGCATTTTGAGTCAAATTATACGAAATTCAGCGACCTTAATAAGAAAGAGTATGATAATATAATCGAGTGATTTCAAGTAATGTAATTTTAGAAATTTCAAAAAAAAATATAATCAATAATTATAAATTTTTTAATAAACTAAATGAGAATAATATTTGTGCTGCGACAATTAAATCAAATGCATATGGCTTAGGTGATCAAGAGATTTATAAATTATTATTGAAAAATGGTTGTAAACATTTTTTTGTAGCTACAACTAATGAGGGTATAAGTTTAAGAAAAAAATTTTCAAAAGGTATAATTTATATCCTAAATGGTGTTGAGTTTAATGACTTTAAAGTATTTAAAAAATTTAACTTAATACCAATCATATCAAATATAGGTGATTATGAGAAAATTAAAAATCAATCTATGAAATTTGGAATACAAATAAACACTGGGATTAATAGATTGGGAATACATTACGATGAATTTAAAAAAATTTCATATAAAAACTCTTATTTAAAAATAATTATGAGTCATTTAGCCAGTGCTGATGAGATAAACAACAAATATAACAAGCATCAATTATATAAATTTAAAAAAATATTTGATTTAAATAAAAACAATAAAATAATTTTTACTTTAGCTAATTCATTTGGAAGTCTTTTATCAAAAGAATATTTATTTGATATGATAAGACCAGGGATAAGTATTTATGGTGGACACTTTAATAATGGTTTATTAAAAAAATCTATAAAATCTGTAATTAATCTTAAGGCAAAAATTTTGCAAATAAAATTATTAGATAAAGGTCAATTTATTGGATACAATCAAACATTTCAAACAAAAAAGAAAACATGGATAGCAGTTATAGGTATTGGTTATGGTGATGGGTTAAATAGATTATTAAGCAATACAGGTATGGTATATTACAAAAATAAAAAATATAATATAATTGGGAGAGTATCTATGGACAGTATTATAATCGATATAACAAAAGGAATTAATTATTTCAAGAATGGTGAATATGTTGAGATTATAAATAAAAAACATGGAATTGATGAGTTAGCAAAAAATTGCAAAACAATAAGTCATGAAATATTAACCTCTTTTACAAATAGAGTAGAGAGAAGATTTGTCTAAATTAAAATCAACTTTTTTTTCATTATTAGCTTTAATTCTATTAGTATTTTCAGCTTATTATATTCAGAATTTTAGAATTGATGCATCATCTGACACATTGGTTTCACAAAATGATGAAGATTTTAAATTTTTTAATGATTATAATAAAATGTTCCAGTCTGATAATTTCTTGGTGCTTGCAGTAAAAATAAAAGATCAAGCGGATAAAGATCTTGTAAAAAATTTTGAATTAATTTCATCTAAATTATTAAAATTAGAACCTGTCTCACAAGTTTTTAGTTTTATTGATGCCCCTATCCTTTTTTTAAATAATATTTCACTAAATAATCTCAATAGTAACAATATTGAAAACTTAAGAAACTCTAACTTAGAATTAAGCAAAGTTATTAATGAATTTGTAAATAACCCTGTGTATTTAAATCAAATTATAAATAAAGATAGGAATGTTTTTTCTATAATTATCTACCTTAAAAAGAATTTTGAATTAATAGATGCAAAAAATAAATTTGAAAATTTACTTATTTCTAAAAAAGAATATCTCAAAATTAAGAATACTAACGATAAAATAAGAAAAGATTTAATTAATAACATTAGAATAATAATTAATGAATCAGATCAAAAACACTTATACTATTTAGGTGGTGTTGAAATGATTGCAAATGATGTAGTGGATTTTGTTAAAAATGATATCGTTGTATTTAGTATTTCTGTAATTTTTATAATTATTGCTGTTTTGTTTTTTATATTTAGGCAAATCTCTTGGGTAATAATATGTATATTAAGTTCTACCTATTCTATAATTGTTATATTTGGCATACTTGGCTTTACCCAAATTGAAGTTACAGCTATCTCTTCTAATTTTTCTGCATTGATATTTATATTATCTATCTCAATGAACATACACATAATAAACTATTATAGACTTCTAGAAGTTAATGAAAATAAATTGAATATCACCCTAAAAAAAATGTTTTGGCCTTGTTTTTATACAGCACTAACAACTATGGTTGCTTTTGGATCTCTTATAATAACAGATATTAAACCTATAATAGATTTTGGTTTTATAATGATAATTTCTTTATTGATTTCAATAATTTGTTCTTTTTCTATCCTGCCATTACTAATTTTAATTTTTTCAAATAATCATGGTGTAAAAAATCAATATTTATTAAAAATTAATTTTTTATATTTAATTTTAAATCATCGTAAAAAAATTCTTATAATAGGTATCTTGTTATTTCTAACATCTATTGGTGGAGCTTTAAATCTTGGGGTAGAAAATAGTTTTGTTAATTATTTTAAAAAGAATACTGAAATATATAAAGGCATGAAACTAATAGATGATGAATTAGGTGGAACAACACCGTTAGATATTATTCTTACTTTTAATAAAAATGATGAATTATCATTTTCACTTAATAATAACGATGATGAAGAAGATATTGATGTAGATATAGAATTGGAAGATGAATTTATAGATGATGATATTTTTTCAGCAGACATTTCTGATAATTGGTTCTCTAATGACAAAATCGAAATGATATCTATAGTACATAAATATTTAGAAAATAGAGATGAAGTGGGTAAAGTTCAATCTATATTATCACTAATTGACTTAGCAAATTTAATTAATAAGCAACCTTTAGATATTTTTGAACTATCAGTTTTATATAAAGAAATTCCAGAAACATACAAAGAAGATCTTATTTATCCATATTTGCTTATAGAAAATGATATGGCAAAAATTTCTGCAAGAATAAAAGACTCCAAAAATATAAAAAGAGCTGATTTAATTAAAGAATTAAAAAAATTTATTGAAAATAATCAAAACTCAGCTTTAGATAATTATAAAGTAAATGGATTGCTAGTACTTTATAATAATATGTTAGACTCATTATTTGAATCACAAATTAAATCATTAGGATTTGTAATTATTTTAATATTCATTATGTTTTTAATTTTATTTAAATCTATAAAATTAAGTATTTTAGCAATAATACCAAATATATTTGCTTCGTCATTTATATTAGGAATCATTGGATATTTTTCTATTCCTCTAGATATAATGACAATTACAATAGCAGCAATAACAATAGGTATTGCTGTAGACAACACAATTCATTATTTGTATCGTTACACTGAATATAAAAAAAATTATAATGTAATGGAATCTATTAATTTAACAAATAATAGTGCTGGGTTAGCCGTTTTAACAACTTCTCTGACTATATCTCTAGGTTTTTCAATATTATGCTTATCAAGCTTTATTCCAACTATTATTTTTGGGATATTCACATCATTGGCAATGATATTTGCTATGATTGGAGTATTAATATTCCTGCCATCATTATTATTATTATCTGATAAATGATAGAAAATTTAATAATTCCTCTAGATTATATAATATTAGCAATAGCGAGTTTGATCCTAATTATTTGTTTTTGGAGAGGTATTATTGCATCAATTTTAGGATTAATGACATGGATCGGTTCTATAATCATAACAATTTATTTTTACAGTGATTTATCTAATTTTATAAACTCATTTCTAATCAACATTAGTGTTTTAAAAAATTATGAACAAATCACTAACTTACTTTCAACAATATTATCTATTCCACTAATTTTTCTAATTTCATTATTTATTTTAAAAAAAATAAGAAAAATAATTTCATCTGATATTGATAAGCAAATATTAGGTGTATTAATAGATAAATTATTTGGTTTTTTATTTGGATTTATATTTAATTATATAATTTTTAGCACAATAATTTACTCAACTAATAGTTTTGAGGTTTTGAATTTTTTAAATGTTTGGGCAATAGAAAACTCGTATTTATTACAAACATTAGATGCATTTAATAATAATTTAATAAATTCTATAATTGGTATAGAAGATGAAAATACTAGTTAAATGGATTTTTTGTTGTAGTAAAAATTAAATTAACTTTAGAATCTTCAATTTTAAAAGTTTTAATAAAATTATTAACAAGATACGTTCTATAATTCTTTTTAATTTCTTTTGAAAAATTTGAAAATATTTTAATTGTAAATGGTTTCGTTGAAACATGTACAGCATATTTAAATTTTACAGATTTGCCATTAATTAATGGATGAGGTTTGTCTTCAGATATTTTCTTTAAACAAGCATTTAATTTACTTGTAGATAATTTCTTAATTATTCTATTAGTTTTAAAATATAAACTGGTCTTAAGTTTATCAACATCTAATTTATTTTTAGCTGAAATAAAAATAATTGATAAATTTTTAGTTTGAGAATAAGTCTTTTTAACTATAGATTTTGTTTTCTGTATAAATAAATTTTTATTTTTAATTGTATCTATTTTATTGAATATTATTACAACTGATCTAGATTGATTGATTAACATATTCAAAATTTTTTTTATCTGTGTATCAAATCCATCATTTGAATCTATTAATAAAATACTTAAATCGATAATTTTGATTAATTTCAGTGATTTTCTAATCGACTTAAAATTAATTGAATCAGTATCAATTTTATTTTTCTTAAAAATTCCTGCAGTATCAAGAATTTTAAAAAGTTGCTTTTTGTATATAAAAGTATCTTCTACGAAATCAGATGTAGTTCCTGCAATTGGACTAGTATTTATTCTATCATAACCAATTAAAGAATTAACTAGTGTGCTTTTCCCAGCATTTGGTTTACCAAAAACTGCAATTGAAAAATAAGACTGCATTTCATCAATTTGATTGATTTCATCAAAGTTTTCTAAATATTCATAAATTGCATCAATACCAAGTCTGTGTTCACAAGAAATAAAAAAGAATTTTTTAATTCCAAAGTGATTTACATTAAAATCTTTTTCATTATTGTCATCTTTGTTTATTACTAGGATAATTTCTTTGTTGAAACTTCGTATTTTATTAATTGACTCAAGTTCATTTTCATAATTTTTTACTTTATAATCAATTACATATATAAATTTTTCTATTAAATTAAACAGTTTTGAAAATTTGAACTTATTAATTTCATTATTTTTTATTATTACTCCTGGAGTGTCATATATGTAAACATTATTTAAGTTTTTAATTAAGCTTTTATGCCAGTCTCTTGTTGTGCCTTCATCTTTATGAATAATATTTTTTTTTCCTGCAGTTAAAATATTATAAATAGACGATTTCCCAGCATTGGGTTTACCAATTAATAAAAAGTTCATTTTAAAAAATTACAGTTTTTTTACTTTCTGTATGTACTATTATATTTTTGTTTTCAAAAGAGATTTTAATAATTTTTCCTACGTCAAGATTATTTATTTTTATTAATTTCTTATCTTTAATCTCTAATACATCACCATTACTTAAAAATATTTCAATAAAAGCATTATAATTTCTTATAGCTATAATTGAAGAATTTTTAGATATATTTTTATCATTAATTAGCCAAAAAGTATTTCCGTTATTTATATTTATAGCTTGTAAATAATTACCATTTTTCAAAATAATTGAATTGTTATAAAAAATATTTGATTCTGATAAATTAATATTTTTTTTATATAAATTAAATTCATTATCAATGATATTGAATGTATACAAATATTTACCCTCATCAAGATACATCAAATTATCTTCAAAAATATAAATCTTATCTTTTGTATTGTTTAGAGAACTCATAATTTGTATTTCATCAAATTTAGAAATATGCATCGAACCGAGCATTGTATCAAATGCTCCTATTTTATTATTTGGAAGAATATAAAACAGTAAATTAAAAAAATTAACTATTTGTCCACCTTTAGCCTGATAAACTGGTAAGTCACTATAGATTTCGTACCAAAGCTCTGATGCATCTTGTATAGATAAACACTGAATTTGATCATTAAATAATGCAATAATTTGTTCATTGATGATTACTAATGGAGTATTAAGAATTTTATCTGATTTATACATCCATAAAATTTCTCCAATCTTATTTATTCTTAGAATTGTCCCAGATTTGTATGAAATGATAAAAGTATCTTTAAAAGAATTTAATGATACTAGATTGTCATTTTTATCAATTGAAAATTGAATTTTTGTAGATGAGATTAGTTCGCCTGTTTTATTATTAAATTTTAATAATTGATTTTTATCATTTACTGCAAATATTTCTTTATTTTTAAATAAAACATTATTTAAATAAATATTAGAGTTTTTAAAATCATTTAGTACTAATTTACTTTTGTAGTTAAGTTTATTTGTTTCTTTAAAATTTAATTTAATGTTATTAGTATCAAAGTTTTCAATAATTGGTGGATTGTATTTTTTTATTTTTACTTTCTCGTAAATATTTTTAGTAGTACACGCATTTAAAAAAATAAATATTAGAAAAATTAAATAACTTTTATTTATATGAAAAATATTCATGAATCTTATGTATTCTTTCTTTTAACTCAGGTGAGGTTATTTCAGAATTCATTATATTATTATATAAATCTGTGGCTTTTTTATTATCAAGATAATTGATATTATTTTTTTTGACTTCTAATATTTCAATTAAATATTTTATTTCTAATTTTATTCCCTTATATCCATTAAATTCATCATCTATATTTTCAATAAAATTCTGAATAGTTGCAACGTAATCTTTTGTCATATTTTTCATATTTATATCAATTAACACGTATGAAGCTTTAGCAGCAATTGCAGTTTTATAAATATTATCTAAGTTTTTTTCATTTAATAATTCTGAATAAAGCTTAATTGCATTATCAATATTTTTTTCCTTTAAATTAATTTCAATTAATTCTAATTTAGATAAAATTCCATAAAAATTATTCTCCTTACTGAGTTTTGTAATTGATTCATTTATTGAATTATTATTTTCCAAATTTTGTATATTAAAAAATGTTATACTGTTATTTTGAATTTTAGAAGAAGTATAAAAAATATAAATTTGAAAAAAAACAAATATTATAAAAATAAATGAAATTACTATTAGTATACTTTTTAAATTAGACTTAACCTTATCTATCATTGTGTTGATTAAATTATTTTTATTTATTTTATTTTCATTCATTATTATTTCCATTTAATTGAACAGCCAAAACTGTTGTATTGTTTTATAGGTCCTTGGCCATCATTTTTAATTTTTATCATTGCATTAAATAGTTCTCTATCAAAATTACTATTTTCTGTATTCATTACACCTGAGTCTATTCTGCCTCTATAACACAAGATATTTTTACTATTAAAACCAAATATATCTGGTGTGCATACTGCATTATAATTTTTTGCAATTTCTTGAGTTTCATCATAAAGATAAGGAAAATTAAAGTTATGTTTTTCTGCAAATTTTTTCATATTCTCATATGAGTCTTCAGGATATTGAGAAACATCATTTGACATTATGGCTACAGTACTAATTGATTGTTTATTTAAATAATTTGCTTCTTTGCTTAATCTGTCAGCAATGGCAATTACATAAGGGCAATGATTACAAATAAACGCTATAACAGTGCCGTTTTCACCTTTGATATCATCATATGATAAAATATTACCACTAATATCTAAGAGATTGAAATATGGAGCAGACCAACCAAGTTTTTCATTTGATGCTTTTATAGGCATATTTTTTTTGCTATATTAAATCTATGGCGTCAGTATCATCTAGTTTCATTTCAAACAATCATAAACTTTATTTTTCTAGATCCGAGTTAACAAAAATACTAAATTGTTATTCAATAGGAGTATCTAATGGAAATTGGAAAGATTATGCCTTAAATTTTAGAGCAAATGAGGCAATATTTTCTTTTTACAAGCATACATTTGCATCTCCAGATTGCATATTAAAAAAATATAAAGAAAAAAAGAAAAAGAAAACTCTTTTTCAATTATCTATTAATAATAAAAAAAACAGTAAGTTTGAAGACATAGATATTTTAATTGCATCTATAAAAAGATCACAAATATCTATTGTTTAAATAAACAATAAATAAATTAAAATTCTTAATCTAAATGATTTTATATTTTGATATATGTAGTTATTCCCACTCAATTGTTCCAGGAGGTTTTGATGTAAAATCATATAATACCCTATTAACTTCCTTAACTTCACTTATTATTCTTTTAGATATTTCAGTTAAATCTCTTTTTTTAAACATATAAAAATCAGCAGTCATACCATCAACAGATGTAACAGCTCTTATCGAAATGGTGTAATTGTAAGTTCTTTCATCTCCCATTACACCTACTGATTTAACTGGAAGTAAAACAGCGAAAGCTTGCCAAATTTCATTATAAATATTATTTTCTTTTAAATAATTTATATAAATACTATCAACTCTTTGCAAAATATCTATTTTTTTGCTATCTATTTTACCAGGCATACGTATAGCAAGTCCAGGACCTGGAAATGGGTGTCTATTTAATAATTCAGATTTTATTTTTAATTTTTTACCCAGCAATCTGACTTCATCTTTAAATAATTCTTTTAAAGGTTCAACTACTTTTAAATTCATTTTCTTTGGTAGACCACCTACATTATGATGACTTTTGATTTTAGCAGTGGGTCCTCCAAAAAAAGGCTTACTTTCAATAATATCAGGATACAAAGTGCCTTGTGCAAGGTATTCAACTTTAGTAATTTTTTTTGCTTCTTTTTCAAATACTTCAATAAATGTTTTTCCAATTATTTTTCTTTTTTTTTCTGGATCTATAATATTATTTAGCTTTGATAAAAATATTTTAGATGCATCAATTCTAGTAAAATTTCTTCCAAATTTTTTTTTAAAAAAATTTACAACTTCATTTGACTCATTTAATCTTAACAAACCATGATCAACAAAGATACAATATAAATTTTTATTAATTGCTTTATGAAGTAAAAATGCAGTAACAGTTGAATCTACACCACCAGATAAACCGCAAATAACTTTTTTATTTTTTAAATAAATTTTAAGATAATTAATTTTCTTAAAAAGATAATTTTCTAATTTAAATTTATTTTTAATCTTACAGATTTTAAAAAGAAAATTTGATAAGATCTTTTTTCCATCTAAAGTATGATATACTTCCGGATGAAACTGCAAACCAAATATTTGCTTTTTTTTATGTTCTATAGACGAAATAATTCTTTTATCAGAAAAAGAAGTTATGATAAAATCTTTTGGTTCTTTTTTTACATGATCACCATGGGACATCCACACCTGATTATTTTTTTTTAAACCTAAAAATAATTTAGATTGATTTATTTTAGAAATTAATGAATGACCATACTCTCTTGATCTTGATTGACCAATTTTTCCCTTAAACTCTTTACAAATTAACTGTAATCCATAACATATTCCTAAAATAGGTAAATTTAATTGTAAAATTTTTTTATCTAATTTGGGAGAGTGCTTATCTTTAACTGAATTTGGTCCTCCAGATAATATTACACCAGATAAATTGTTATTCCTCAAAACTAATGATTTAATATCGTTGTATGGATGGACTATACAATATACCTTTAATTCTCTTATTTTTCTAGCAATTAACTGCGTATACTGAGAACCGAAGTCAATGATTAAAATTGTTTGATATACTAATTTCATTTACTTAATAAAATTTCTTGCAACTAAATAAATTTCAGATGAGTCTTTTCTTGATGAGTTAGGTTTAAAATACGATACTAGTTTGAATTTTTTTTTAAGTTTATTTATCAATTCTTTTTCTTCACTTCCTTTCCAAATTTTTGTAACAAATGTTCCATCACTGATTAAAATCTTATTTAGAATTTCAATTATATCAAATAACATACTACTTATTCTTAAATGATCAGTAGATTGATGACCAGTAGTATTTGGTGCAATATCAGATAATATTAAATCAAAATAATCTTTTTTTTTGTTATAATTAAATTTTAAATAATCTTCTTTAAAGAAAATTATTTGAGGATGATTTATTTTTAGATCCAAAAGATCTATAGCTGTAATTTCAATTTCAGGATTTATGTCTAAAGCTACTTGACTCCATCCTCCAGGTGCTGCTCCAAATTCTAATACTTTAGATGATTTTTCTAAAATCTTAAACTTATTGTCAATTTCGATAAGTTTATAAGCAGCTCTACTTAAATAGCCTTTTTTAATAGCTTTTTTTACGTAAAAGTCTTTTTTTTGTCGATTTAACCAATCTTTAGATTTCATATTTTCATAACCATTAAAGACTATTGTTTTTTCTAGGTAAACTCTTATATAATGCTCAACAATAATAATATGAAAAAATCAATTTTTATAGCTGCTTTTATACTTTTACTTGTTGTTGGATGGATTGGTTCTGGTCAGTTTTCAAACAATGTTGTTGCTCAAGATGAGTCTACCAAAGAAGTGTCGGATAGTGAAATTTCTTATTCTGAGAATTCTAAAAATAATGAAAGTGAAGAATTTACATTTTCAGTTGAAACTAAAATGTTCACTTCAAGTTTAATTGATCAATCTATCGAATTACAGGGTCAAACTATTCATAATAAAAAAATTGATGTTAAATCTGAAACATCTGGAAAAATTAATAGTATAGATTTTTCTAGAGGTGACAATGTATCTGAAAACTCAGAAATGATTACAATTTCTTTAGAGGATAGAAAAGAAAAACTTTTAAGCGCACAAAAAGACTTAGAGAGACTCTCTAAAGAAATTATTTTAAATGAAAAAAATAGAGATAATTTACTAAGACAAAATGTTGAAAGAATAGAACTATACGAAATA
>MDSW01074220.1_pt1 | contig 16683 bp, 11 predicted proteins | sample 811171 | NCBI WGS metagenome assembly MDSW01 (sample SAMN05326641, study PRJNA326480) | marine metagenome | isolation source: seawater | place: Atlantic Ocean: North West | collected 2012
CTGGGACGTCACCGACGAGCAGGTGCGCGCCTTCAACCCGAACGGCGTCATCCTCTCCGGCGGCCCGGAATCGGTGACGGCAGAACAGGGCCCGCGCGCACCCAAGGCCGTGTTCGATCTTGGCGTGCCGGTGCTCGGCATCTGCTACGGCATGCAGACCATGGCCGCGCAGCTCGGCGGCGAGGTGGAGACCTCGGAGGAGAAGGAATTCGGCTATGCGCGCGTACGCGCCCGCGGCCACTCCAGGCTGTTCACCGATATCCAGGACCACGTCAACGACGAAGGCCACGGCCTGCTCGACGTCTGGATGAGCCACGGCGACCGCGTGGCCACGCTGCCGGATGGCTTCAAGGTGATCGCCACCACCGACAGCGCGCCGCTGGCCGGCATGGCCGACGACGAACGCGGCTACTACGGCATCCAGTTCCACCCGGAAGTCACCCACACGCCGCAGGGCAAGCGCATCCTATCGCGCTTCGTGCACGAAATCTGCGGCTGCGGCGAGCTCTGGACGAGCGAACACATCATCGAGGATCTGGTTGCTCGCATTCGCGGCCAAGTCGGCGACCAGCGCGTACTGCTCGGCCTGTCCGGCGGGGTGGATAGCTCCGTGACCGCCGCGCTCATTCATGAAGCGATCGGCGAAAACCTCATCTGCGTCTTCGTGGACAACGGCCTGCTGCGCCTGCACGAAGGCGACGAAGTCATGGCCACCTTCGCCGAGCACAAGGGCCTGAACGTCATCCGCGCGGATGCGGAAGACCAGTTCATGAACAAGCTCGAAGGCGTGGAAGACCCGGAAGCCAAGCGCAAGATCATTGGCAACACCTTCATCGAAGTGTTCGACGCCCACGCCGCCGAACTCACGAACATCGACTGGCTCGCACAGGGCACCATCTACCCGGATGTCATCGAATCCGCCGGCTCGGCCACCGGCAAGGCGCACGTGATCAAAAGCCACCACAACGTCGGCGGCCTGCCCGAAGACATGAAGCTCGGCCTCGTCGAGCCGCTACGCGAACTGTTCAAGGACGAAGTCCGCGAACTGGGATTAGCGCTGGGCCTGCCGCGCGACATGCTCATGCGCCACCCGTTCCCCGGTCCGGGCCTGGGCGTGCGCATCCTCGGCGAAGTGAAAAAGGAATACGCCGACAAGCTGCGCCGGGCCGACGCCATCTTCATCCACGAACTGCGCGAATCCGGCTGGTACGACAAGGTCAGCCAGGCCTTCGCCGTCTACCTGCCCGTCTCCAGCGTGGGCGTCACCGGCGACGGCCGCCGCTACGAACACGTGATCGCCCTGCGAGCCGTCGAAACCATCGACTTCATGACCGCCCGCTGGGCACATCTGCCTTATGAACTGCTCGAACACGTCTCGTCACGAATCGTGAACGAGGTGAGCGGGATTTCGCGAGTGGTGTACGACGTGACCGGGAAGCCGCCGGGGACGATTGAGTGGGAGTAGGCGACTCATTCGGCGATTAACCCGAAGCGGTACTGTGGAAAGTCGGTTTCTTTGCGAGACGGGATATGCGGACTCGCATTCGCCGGATTAGCTAGCAAGAAGTTCGCTCTCGAACTTGCACTGAGTTTCATCGCATTACGGAATGCCGTACAGTTTATTGAGATAGGCCGTACAGGATTTGCGATGGCTATAGAAACATCCAAACTTACGATTCGATTGCCGGTCGAGGACGTGCGGTTCGTCAAACGGTATGCGAAAGCCAACGGCCTGAGCGTGACCGAAGTCATCGACCGCTATCTGAGGCGTATGCGCCTGCTGGATAACGAAGCCCCGCCGGCCGCCTTGGATGAAATCACAGGGCTACTACCGGCGGATCTCGATGCTGATGCTGAGATGCGTGAGCGTCAGTCAGTCAAGCACGGCCAGTGATCCTTATCGATCTGAACGTCGTCCTCGACGTTGTACAGAAGAGAGAGCCGCACTACAGCACATCCGCGGCCGTTATCGGCCGAGTGACGGAAGGCTACGTTCTCGCATGCCTACCGGCTCACGCCTTCACCACGCTCCATTATCTGGTGTCCCGACATCAGACTACGGCGACCGCGAACAGAGTCGTAGATTGGCTGCTCCGTTACTTCGAGGTCGCCGGCACCACCGATCACGAATTGAAAAGAGCAAGAGCTTTGGATTGGCCTGATTTCGAGGATGCGGTTGTCGCGGCAGCGGCGGAGTCTTCCTCTTGCGCGCATATTGTGACTAGAAACGTCCGAGATTTTCGCGACTCGCCGGTGCTGGCTTTGACGCCTGAAGAGTACCTTTTTGATAGCTACTATTGAGGGTTAGATCGCGAATGCGCATTAGGGCGTGACCTGTGCCAAATAATTTCAAGAAATTTGCGCGATCGGATTTGAATGATAGTCGAGGGAGAACGTATGGATATCGCCGAATATCTGGAATCGGTGCGCAAGATATTTGCTACAGGCGCGGCCACCGAGCACAGCTACCGCCCAGCGCTCGAGAGCCTTTTTCGCTCGATCGACGCCGATATCGAAGTCATCAATGAGCCGAAGCGGTCCGAAGGGGGGATGCCTGATTTCCTGTTTAGCCGAAATGGAGTCGCTTTCGGGTGGGCCGAGGCGAAGGATATCGACAAGGACGTAATCAAACTGAAAGGCTATTCGGTCGAGCAGCGCAAGCGCTACGAGAACGCCTACCCGAATTTGCTCTACACCAACGGCGTCGATTTCGAGTTCATTCGAGACAAAGAGGTCGTGCATCACGTCTCGATCGCCAGTTTCTTAGGTGAACTAGGCGGTCTTCAACCGCTACCGGAGCGGTTCGACGAGTTGCAACGCCAGCTCGAACTGTTCGCCGAACAGAAACCGATCAGCATTCGCAGCGCGCCCAAGCTGGCCGAGATGATGGCAGGCAAGGCAGCGATTATAAAAGACGAGATCGGGATCGCACTCGCTGACGACGCCGACTTCCGCACCGCGCTCGGCCGCCAGTTCACCAATTTTAAGGACAACCTGCTTCCAAACCTCACCCCGGCCGAGTTCGCGGACATCTATGCCGAAACGATCACTTATGGAATGTTTGCGGCAAGGCTTCACGACGACACGCTAGATACCTTCAGCCGACAGGAGGCGCTCGATAAGCTGCCGAAGACGAACCCCTTCCTGCGTGGGCTCTTCCAATATGTCGCGGGCTACGATATTCCCGATCGGCTACGCTACATCGTGGACGATTTGGCGCAGGTCCTGCGTGCCAGCGACCCGCATTCGCTGTTTGAAGATTTCGGTAAGTTCACTGCGCGCAACGATCCGTTCATTCATTTCTACGAAACGTTCCTTGCCGCATATAACCCAGCTAAGCGTAAGGCGCGCGGAGTTTGGTATACGCCGGAGCCCGTGGTCGATTTTATCGTGCGCTCGGTGGATGACGTGTTGAAGACCGAGTTTGGCTTGGCGGACGGTCTCGCAGATACAAGCAAGGTAACGGTGGACTGGGATACGGGTCAGAACCATCCAAAAACCGGCAAGCCGCGCACAATCCGGAAGGACGTGCATCGCGTCCAGATCCTCGATCCCGCCACTGGCACGGGCACGTTTCTGGCCAAAGTTGTACAGACCATAGCGGACCGGGTGAAGGCGCGCGCGCCAAGTCTGTGGTCAAACTACGTCGAGAACGACCTCCTACCGCGCCTTCACGGGTTTGAGCTGCTGATGGCGAGTTACGCCATGTGTCACACGAAGCTGGATATGCAGCTGGCAGAGAGCGGCTATGTTAGGAGCGAGAATCCACCTCAAGGGGGAAAGCGCCTTTCCGTTTGGTTGACTAACGCGCTCGAGCCCGCTGAGCGTGAAGTGAAAGACCTGTTCTTTCAGCAACTCGCCGACGAAGCGCGCGGCGCGGCGGACGTCAAGCGCCAGACACCGATCATGTGTGTGATCGGCAATCCGCCATATTCGGGTATCTCGCAAAACATGGGTAAATGGATCACGGGGCTGATCGAGGATTATAAGTACGTTGACGGCGACCATTTTCACGAGCGCAAACACTGGCTTCATGACGACTACGTCAAATTCATGCGTATGTCGGAAGAATTAATCGCTAAAAATCCGTCGGGCGGGGTGTTCGGTTTTATCACCAATCACGGTTATCTGGACAATCCCACCTTTCGTGGAATGCGCTGGCACTTGCTAAAGACGTTCGACAAAATCTGGGTCCTAGACTTGCACGGTAATTCAAAAAAGAAAGAGATGTGCCCGGACGGGTCGTCGGATAAGAATGTGTTCGATATCCAACAGGGCGTGGCGCTCATTATCGCGATGCGAAAGGGGGCAGGAACCGAAAAGCTTGCTGAGGTTTGGCACGGCGACATGTGGGGGAAGCGGAAGGCGAAAAACCACGCACTTGGCGCGCAGAGTCTAAGGGGCGCAGTAACCACCCGGCTACGCCCCGTACCTCCTTATTCGATGTTCTACGACATTGATCAAGCGGCGCTTATAGCGTTCGATCGAGGCTTCGACGTTTCAAAAATTTTCGACTTACAGGCCACAGGAATTATCACCGCACGTGACAATCTAGCGATTAGTTTTTCGAAAGCAGAGTTGCAGGCAAAGCTCAGCCGTTTCTTGTCAACTGATAAGTCCGATGCTGACGCGAGACAGGAGTTCTTCGGGTCACGATCTTCCGGTAAGTATCCTTCAGGCGACAGTCGAGGTTGGAAGCTTCCCGAAGCGCGTGTTTCTTTGAGACAAATTGACCTGAACAGTTTTTACGCTTCTATACAATATCGCCCGTTTGACTACCGTTATATTCTTTATCATCGCGATTTAGTCGATTGGCCTCGATTTGAAGCGATGGGTTCCGTCCCCACAAAACCCAACATAGCGCTCGTATCTCCACGAATGACGGCCGATGGCTTTTCCCCACTTGTTTCGACTGAACTGATTTCAAACAAGACAGGTTCTCGATACGATCAAAGTTACTTTTTCCCTCTCTACCTCTACCCTGGCGATGACGCCGACCAAATAGACGCACTCGCCCCGACCGATCGCACGCTCAATCTCGACCCCAAGCTCTATGCTCAAATCTGTGAGGCCGCTAGAATCGATCCAGCCGTTACAGCCAGCCCCACGGACGACTTTCGTACGCCCACCGCTGATGAGCGGCCGTCAGAGATCAAGGTGTTCGACTATATCTATGGCGTCCTACACAGCCCTGACTATCGCGCAACCTTCGCCGAATTCCTTAAGATCGACTTCCCGCGGATACCCTATCCGGCCAGCCCTGAAGTGTTTGCGCATGTCGGCGGAAAGGGGGAGCAGCTACGTCGCTTGCACTTGATGGAACCCGCCGTCGTTGGTGACACGCCTTACCCTTTAGTGGGCGAGCCTGAAGGCGTCGAAACTGGCGAAGTCGCATCTCGTCATCCGCGCTACGAGAAGGGGCGCATCTATATCAACGGCAAGGGAACAGATGGCCAATATTTTGACAACGTGCCGAAAGAGGCGTGGGACTTTTACATTGGAGGCTATCAGCCGGCACAGAAATGGCTGAAAGACCGCAAAGGTCGCGCCCTCTCCTGGCACGATGTCGGCCATTACCAGCGAATTGTGAAAATCCTAGTCGAGACCAACAGGATAATGAGCGAGATCAAGCTGCCGCTGGAAGACGGCGATTGAGTCATACAGGCGTGATGCTCGACACACGTGACGTCGAATTTCCCAACTTTCGGATTCCCAGTCGCCTATGCCAAATCTTTAAAGCTGCTACCCGGTCGCGAACCGCTAGCTTCTGTGCTCACCATCATGCGCGGCAAGAATGAGACTTAGGTTATTAATCGACACATCGGTGTGGCTGGACCTCGCGAAAGATCCGCGCCACCTGCCGTTGATCGATGCGCTGTTCGCTATGATCGACGCGGATGAGATTGAGCTAGTACTGCCGCAAATAATCCTAGACGAGTTTGCCCGCAACCGTGACAGGGTCATGGCATCTAGCCGCGCCAGCCTGTCGAGTCACTTCAAGAGGGTAAAGGACGCCGTCGTTCAGTTCGGGCCTGAAGAGGGACGAGACGGGATTCTGGATCACCTCAACGAAATTGATCATCGTATTGCCGTTGGCGGCGAGGCGGTGAATGAAGCTGTGGGCCTGATCGAGAAGCTATTCACGACGGCCGAACCGATCCCATGCAGTAAGAATATAAAAGCCCGTGCTGCCGACCGCGCCATCGCTAAGGTCGCCCCTTTTCATAGGCAGATGAATGGCATTGGAGATGCCATCATTATTGAAACCTATATCGACCTTCTCGCGGAGCGGGGTAGCCGCGATGTGCTCGCGTTCGTTACTCACAACATCCACGATTTTAGCCAGAAGGGCGCTGATACGCGCCTGCCACACCCGGACCTAGCGACGCTATTCGACGAAACACACTCACGATACTCGACGAATCTCGGGGCGCTCTTAAACGAGTACGCAAGCGATCTGATTGAGGAAGTCACCTTCGACCGCGAGTACAGCCAAGAGTCTAGGGCACTTTCTGAGCTGCTTGAGGCCGAGAAAAAGCTGAGTACGCAGATTTGGTATGGGCGTAAGTGGGGCATCATCGGCGCTGTCGAGAGTGGCAAGCAGAGAAAGGTTTCAAGAGATGTCTGGGAGGCTGGGACGCCCGAAGACCGCAGCGGTATGATCGTCAATGAGATATGGGACGGAATGATCGCCGCCATGAAGTCCGCCGAACAACAATATCCCGACGAGCTAGGCCCCTGGACGGATTTCGAGTGGGGAATGCTCACCGGCAAGCTGTCCGCAGTCCGATGGATGCTGGGCGATGCATGGGACATGCTGGACACTTGATTAGACTGCACGCGGTTTGGGGATTAATAGGGTACAGACCACGTTTTCAGACCATGGGCTGCTAGGTGCCAAGTTCTGACCACCTCTCGCATTGTGCATGCGGCTTTTTTAACTCACGTCACCCGATTAGCAATCCGTTTCCGCAGCAAATCGATATGCAGCCGCGCGTCGTAGGCGTAGCCGCGATAGGTCAACGGTAGGTGCAGGTTGGCGATCTGGCGATCCAGCTCGGTGAGTTCGGATTGCAGCTCACGCAGCTGTTGTGGGTCTTCGGTTTCCGATGCGGCTTCGTCGATTTCGCGGATGCGGGCGTAGTGGCGGAACACGCGGTTGCGCACGCTCCATTTATAGAGTCCGGGCAGCGTGCGCAGCAGCGGCAGCAACAGAAACACGATCGGCAGCAGCAGGATCGCGAAGCGGCTGATCTGCGCTACCACCCAATACGGCAGGAAGGCGTTCAGCGGGCTCGTGCCCTCGGCGATGAGATCGCGGGCGTAGGGGTCCTGCGGCAGGGACGTGTTGTCCATGGTGGGGAACTGGCCCTCGGGCGTGATGACGTCGCCGGGTTCGTGGACTTCCCGCGCGGCTTCGACGAGCCGATCGACGATGGCCGGATGCAGTTCCGGCTGTGCGACGATGCGCGCGACCAGCCCCAGCAGCTGGCGTTCGCGCGCCGGCAGCGGCGGATCGAGAGCGAACGCGCCGGAAGGCACGTCGACCAGGATCGATTGCGGCATCCGCCGGGACAGGGCAACGATATGGTCGAGTTGCAAAAGCGTGGTGTCGCCGTCCGCCAATAGCGGCGCGAGATAGGGCGCCGAAAGGGGTGCTACAAACAGCGCGACGTCGGCGTCGCCGGAGGTCAGTGCGCGGGCGGCCTCGGCGCCGCCGCGCGGCAGCAGCGTGTTGGCGTTGTCTGAAAGGCCCGCGGCGTTTAGAAACGCCTTTGCGGCGGCCCGCGTGCCGGAGCCGTCGTCGCCCGCGGCAATGCGCAGCCCGGACCATTGCGCGGGGTTACGGGGCACGTCCACGTCGGCGGTGGGTCGGGCGAAGATGAGGAATGGTTCGGTAAAGACGGCGCCCAGGGTTTCGATGCGCTCGCCCGCGGCAATGCCGCCCTGCAGCAACGCGGCGTCGGCCTCGCCGCTGGCCATGAGCTGCGCGTTCTCGACAGAGCCGGCGGTCGGGATCAGCTTCAGGTCGATATTGTCTCTCGCGAGGATGTCGCGGTAGCGCTCGGCGATCCGCCAGTAGCCGCCGTTCTCGGTGCCGGCGGCGAAGCGGATCGTCGAGGGCGGGAGAATATCGCGGCTCAGCCACCACAGCGCCGTGACCGCCAGGACAACCGCGAGGATCAGAGCGGACACGCGAACCATGAAATTCCTTTGCCGGGTCTTTACTTAAACCGCATCAAACCGCGATCGGCTGGCCTTTTGCAACTGCGGCCCGGAATACTGGGGCGGCGCGCTCGCTCGTCGACGGTTAATGGGATGGCCAGCCACGGTTTTCGCCCCGGCGTTCGTGCGGCGTGACTGTTACCGCTTTTGCCGTACAAGCCGTTATTCAATTCAATGGAGACCATCGTGCCGACGCTGTCTGCGATCTATCGCTACCCGGTCAAATCGACGGCCGGCGAGTCGTTGTCGAGCGCGCGGGTTCTCGAAGAAGGGCTCGAACAGGATCGCCGTTTCATGGTGGTGAAACCGGATGGTTCGTTCGTGACCGCGCGCAAGTATCCGGCGTTGCAGCGGGTCGTCGCGCGGTTCGACGGCGAGCGGCTGTCGCTGATTCATGATGATCAGGTCGCGCTTACCGAATCGCGCCAGGCGTTCGCGCTGGAACGCTTCGACACCCGGGTGTGGGCGGACGATTTCTGTGCGCTGACTACCACGATTCGGCTCGACGCCTGGATGAGCCGCGTGGTGGGCGAGCCGGTGAGTCTGCTGTGGCTGGGCGAGCGATCGAGCCGCTACCGCGACCTCATCGAAACTCGCGTGAGCTTTGCCGATGGGTACCCGCTGCTGCTCACGTCCGAGGCATCGCTTGCGGACGTGAATACCCGCACCGACGGCTCGCACGTGATGGCCCAGTTCCGGCCCAACCTCGTGGCCGGCGGTACGCCGGCGTTTGTCGAAGACGAATGGCGACGGGTTCGGATTGGCGACGTGGTGTTTCGGGTCGATGCGCCGTGCTCGCGCTGCGTGATGATTACCGTCGACCCGGAACGCGGCGAACGGCGGGCAGGCGGCGAACCCATGCGCGCGTTGATGCGCTATCGCAAGGGTGCGGACAACAACGTGTATTTCGGGCAGAACCTCGTTGCCGAGAATTGCGGCGAGGTGACCGTGGGGCAGGCGATAGAAGTGCTCGAATGATGGCCCCGCTGCGTTGAGTCCACGACAAGACCACGTTCACTTCGCGCCGTCGGACAGGCAAGGTAGCGGTCGCAACCCCTTGTCATTATGGCGCCGATCCCGCGCGGCCCGTGACTATCGTTCGCGCTGTTATGCGTAACAGGCGACTAGTGACCAGGGGCGAAGCTCCAGCCGCGTTATATACGCGCCGCCGCGCTGCTTTGCTCGGGCGCGCGTGATCTTGCCGAGGCCGCGATCCGGTCAATCGTCGCGCGTGATGTCTGCGCTCGCTGCCGACGCATCCGCAGATAGCGCTGGCCAAACGGCGTACAGTGCGAATCATCACGCTGTGTCATTTTTTTGGATTTTCCTGCATGCGCGTATTCAGCAATCCGGTCGGTCCCGGTTCGCTCTGGTTCGATAATCTCACCACTGCAGACGGCACGCCGGTGGCCTACGACCCGCAGGCGCGGGCATTTGTGCCGATGCCGCCGTTCTGCGCCAACCGCGAACGCATCGGCTGCAACTGGATCGCCCCGGAGCCGGGCGCGTTCTGTCGTTCCTGCGACATGACGAAGCTGGCGCCGGACCCGTCGATCGACAACGTCATCCCGGACTGGGCGGAGACGGAAGCGGCCAAGCGCTGGGTGCTGGACAACCTCGGGCGCTGGCACTGGTTTCGCCCGGAAGACCCGGGCACGCGGCCCATGTTTCACATGCTGGGCGAGTACGGCGAAAACCCGGCGCCCATGGGCCATGCCCAGGGCGTGGTCACCATCAGCGTGGCCGAGGCGGACCCGGTGATCCGCACCAAGCGGCGCCAGGCGCTCGGCGAGCCGTACCGCACGATGATTGGCCATATGCGCCACGAGATCGCCCATATGCTCTGGTGGCGCCTGAGCCTGCGCGACGATTTTCTCGACGCCTTTCGCGAGATGTTCGGCGACGAGCGCGCGGATTATGGCCAGGCGCTGCAACGCCACTACCAGAACGGCCCGCCGGCCGACTGGCCGCAACGCTATCTGAGCAGCTATGCATCGGCGCACCCGCACGAGGACTGGGCCGAGACCACGGCGCATCTGTTGCACCTGACCGACATCACCGACAGCTTCGTGGCCGCCGGTTTCTCGTCGCCCAATCTGCCGGGCGGCAGCTGGGACCCGTACGCCGAAACCGATTCCGAGCGCCTCATCTATATCGGCGCGTCGATCGCGGTCGGCACCAATCACCTGAACCGGTCGATGGGACTGGCGGATCTCTACCCGTTCCTGCTGGCCGAATCCACGCATCGCAAACTGGCGTTCGTGCACCGCTGGCTGCGCCGGGGCGCGCAGGGGCTGTGATCGCGCGGCGCTGATTGGCCTGATGGGCCTGATAGGCCGGCGTCGCGTCGGCCTGTGCCATCGCCCGTAACCCGGCCGGCGCGTGTTCTAGAATACGCGCGACGTTTCGTTTCTACTCGACCATGCCTGCGTCACGCGACGACACGCCGCCGCTTAGCGGCAGCCTGTTTCCCGAAATAGCCGCGGACAAACCCGCCGGCGTCACGGCGGCCGAGCCCGACGCGCAGACCGTGGCCTTGGCTCGCGATCTGCCCGGCGGGCTGCACCTGGGTACGTCGTCCTGGCATTTTCCCGGCTGGGCCGGTCTCGTGTGGGATCGCGCCTACAGCGACAAGCAGCTCTCCCGCGAGGGCCTGTCGGCATACGCCGCCCACCCGTTGTTTGGCGCGGTCGGGCTGGATCGCGGTTTCTACCGCCCGTTGACCGTGGCCCAGTACGCCGACTACGCGGCCGCTGTCCCGGACGATTTCCGCTTCGTCATCAAAGGCCCCAGCCAGGTTACGGACGCACTCGTGCGCAACGCCGGCGGCCAGGGCCGGCGCCCGAACCCGGGTTTTCTGGACGGCGAGCAGGCCTGGGCGCAGTTCGTGGCGCCCGCCTGTGAAGGGCTGGGTGCGAAGGTCGGCGCGCTGGTTTTCCAGATCAGCCCGCTGCCGCCGTCGTGGACGGCGAATATGGACGAGCTGATCGAACGGCTGCACACCATGCTGCGCGCGGTTGCCGGCGTACGCGATCGGACCCCGCAGGCCGTGATCGCGGTCGAGGTGCGCAACGGCGAATGGCTGTGTCCGGCGTTCGTCGAAGCGCTGCAGGATGCCGGTGCGACGTATTGCCTGGGGCTGCATCCGAAAATGCCGCCCATCGAGCGGCAGCTGCCCGTGCTGCGACGTCTATGGCCCGGGCCGTTCGTGTGTCGCTGGAACCTGAACGTGCGCCACGGCGCGTTCGGCTACGAGCGAGCGCGGGATCTCTACGCGCCGTTCGACAAGCTGGTCGACCCGGATCCGGACACGCGCGCGACGCTGGCGCGGGTCATCGCGGGCACGGTCGGCGCCGGCCAGCCGGCGTACGTGACCATCAACAACAAGGCCGAGGGCAGCTCGCCGCTGTCGGTCGCCGCACTGGCCGAGGCGGTGCGCGCCGCGCAGTCGTAAAGGGTATAACGCCAAGCGCTCGGCGGCGTGACGCTCGATCGCAGGGCAGACGCGCCGACGTGAACGCGCGTCGGATGGCGGATGTCGCGCGGCATGTGGCTCGAGCCGCAGGGCGCCATGGCCGCACGCAGCCGCCCGCAGTCGCAAGCGCGCTGCTTCCGAGGGTACGGATCGCCACGCCGTGTCCTCGGCGCCATCCTCAATCCATACGCCACCCATGAAAAAAGGGCAGATGCCTGAAGCATCTGCCCTTCGTTTGCGCGACGCGTTGTCGTGCGTCTAGCTTGCGCCGGCTTCCTGCTTGTCCAGCAGGGTCAGCAGCTTGTGTTCGTGCTGGATGCCCTTGAGCAGCGAATAGCACATGAGCAGCAGCACGAAGGTGAACGGTAGGCCGGTGGTGACCGATGCCGCCTGCAGGGCAGACAGCGCATCCGCGCCGCCGACCACCAGCAGGGCCGCCGCGATGAAGCCTTCCGCGGCACACCAGAACACGCGCTGTGCGGCCGGCGCTTCGGTCTTGCCGCCGGCGGTGATGGTGTCGATCACCAGCGAACCAGAGTCTGATGAGGTGATGAAGAACACCAGCACGAGCACGATCGCCAGGAACGAGGTGATGCTGGTAAGCGGCATGTTTTCAAGCATGCGGAACAACGTGAGCGAGGAGTCCTGAATTCCGCCGGCCAGCGAGCCGACACCGTTGAGCGCCTGATCGACGCCTACGCCGCCAAACGCGGCCATCCAGATCCCGGTCACGACCATCGGCACGATGAGCACGGCGGTGAGAAATTCACGCACGGTGCGACCACGCGAAACGCGCGCGATGAACATGCCCACGAACGGCGACCAGGAAATCCACCAGGCCCAGTAGAAGATGGTCCAGGAGTGGTAGAAGCTCTGGTCTTCACGGCCGACGGGGTTGCTCAGCGGCAGCAGGTATTCCGCATAGCCGCTGAACGTCGTGAACAGGTTGCCGGCGAACGCGAAGATCGAGCCGGCAATGATCACGAACAGCAGCAGCAGACCCGCCAGGCCCATGTTGATGTTGCTGAGCAGCTTCACGCCGCCGTCGATACCGCGCAGCACCGAGACGAGCGCCACGGCTGTGACGCCGGCGATGATGCCGATTTCCAGCGGCAGATTGGCCGGAATCCCGAACAGGAACTCGAGACCACCGGCGGCCTGCTGGGCGCCGAAGCCGAGCGACGTCGCCAGACCGAAGATCGTGGCGAGCACGGCCATGGTGTCGATCACGTTGCCGAGCGTGCCCCAGACGCGGTCGCCAAACAGCGGGTAGAAGGTCGAGCGAATCGACAGCGGCATGCCCTTGTTATAGGCAAAGAACGCGAGCGAGAGCGCGACCACGCCGTAGATCGCCCACGGATGCAGCGCCCAGTGATACATCACCGCGCCCATGGCCGCCGTCTTCGAGGCTTCGTCGCCGCCCGGAACGTTCAGCGGCGTACCGGCCCATTCGGTGAAGTAGCCCACCGGTTCGGCCACGCTCCAGAACATCAGGCCGATGCCCATGCCGGCCGCGAACAGCATGGCGAACCACGACATGCGCGAGAAGTCGGGTCGGGCGTCTTCGCCACCCAGACGAACGCGCCCGTAGGGCAGAAAGATCAGCGCGAGGCAGAACAGCACGAACACGTTGCCCGCACTCAGGAACAGCCAGTCGAAGCTGTTGATCACCCAGTCGCGCGCGCCGGAGAGCCCGCTTTTCGAGACTTCCGGAAACAGCATCGACCCGACGACGAACACCAGGATGAGCAGTGCGCTCCAGATGAACACCGGGTTGTGCAGATCCAGTCCCAGTGGGTGGATGTTGTCTTCCCCGATCTCGTAATCGAAATCGTAGCGTTCCTCGAGTTCATCGACCCGTTCGCTCGTATTCATTGCGTCCCCTGTAGGCGGATGGCCGCGCGGGCATCGATCCTCACGCCGCGCGCGTGGGCTCAAGATGCGGTAATCGCGGATATTGACCCACAGAGCTTATGGCCCTGCCGGTGCGCTGTCAAAATCGCAGGGAATCAAAAAGCGGGTTCTAGGCGCCGTGAGTGCTCGAAATCGGGTCGATCGTATGCTCGGTTATGCTGTGCCGCGGCAGTCGGCCGCGGTGTTGGCATAAAACGCGGCAATAGGGTTTTTGACTTAAAATCAAAGCATTGCGGCTGGGCGCGTGATTGCGGGCCGCGTTCGTAACAAAGCGCGTCCCGATCGGGTGTCGTTTTCACGAGCGCATGCGGTCGGTGCCGTGGCGCCACGGGTCAAGGTATTGAAAATTACCATTCAGTCGCGACTGAAACCTCGCAGCACGTTGACCGTGTTCGTGCCGATATCGGCCACGGCGTAGCCGCCTTCCATGAGAAACACGGTGGGCAGACCGGCTTGCCGCAAGCGTTGGCCGCAGTCGGTGAAATCGTCGCGCTTGAGCAGGAAGGAACTGATCGGGTCGAGCTCGAAGGTATCGACGCCGAGCGAGACGATGAGCATGTCGGCCCGGTAGCGGGCGATGCGTTCCAGGGCGTGGTCCAGCGTGGCGGACCATCTGGCGTACCCGGTGCCGCTCGGCAAGGGGTAATTGACGTTGAACCCGTCGCCGGCGCCTTGGCCGGTTTCGTCTGCATAACCGAGGAAATAGGGGAATTCCTGGTGCGGGTCGCCATGGATGGACACGAAAAGCACATCGTCGCGGGCATAGAAGATGTCCTGGGTGCCGTTGCCGTGGTGGAAGTCGATATCGAGGATCGCCACCCGGCTCGCGCCGCAATCGAGCGCGCGCTGGGCGGCGATGGCGGCATTGTTGAAGAAGCAGTAGCCGCCGTACTGGTCCACGGCCGCGTGATGGCCCGGCGGCCGGCAGAGCCCGAACGCCGGTTCGCCGGTATCGACGACATGATCGAGCGCGGATAGCGCAATATCCTTGCTCGCCTGGGCCGCGGCAAACGTGCCGGCGCACAGCGATGTTTCGGCGGCCAGGGCGTAGTAGCCCACTTCGCCGCCGATGTGGTCGGGGACCCTATCGCCGCGCATGCGGCGCGCCGGCCAGATGGACGGTATGGGTTCGCCCGCCAGCCCGGCGGCTACCCAGTCGTCCCAGGCGCGTTCGAGAAAACGCACATAGGCAGCGTCGTGAACCGCCAGCACGGGGTCGAGACCGTATGCCGCGGGTGTCGACACCGCGCCGAGGCCACTTTCGCGCACACATTCGATGATCATTTCCACGCGTTCGGGGCATTCATAGGGTGTGACCAGCCGGCCGCCGTCCAGCTCGGTCAGCGCCCGGCGTTGTTTGGTGTGCTCCGAATGAAAGGTCTGCATCGGTGTATCGTCGGCAAGCCAGGCATGGAGTCTCGCACGCCGTTGCCTATTTTCGGCGTATGGGCCGCCTGCGGGTTTTTGGGCGCCGGCGAACGCGCGCTGAGGCCTTATCAACCGATCGCCGACAAGACGGCGGCGCTGCCGAGCGCTTTGCGGTTGCACGAGGTGTCAGACTTGCGGCGTGATTCAAGCCGATATCGGCTCATCTGGAGGTCATCGTGGACGAACAGACGCGTATCGAATCCGAGGCCGCTGCCTTTCGCGGCCTGATCAAACACCTGCAGCAGCGCACCGACGTACAGAATATCGATCTGATGAATCTGGCGGGTTTCTGCCGGAACTGTCTCGCCAAGTGGTATCGCGCCGAGGCCGAACATCGCGGTGAATCGATGGACTACGAACAGGCGCGCGCGCATGTGTATGGCATGCCCTACGCCGAATGGAAGCAGCGCTACCAGGCCGAAGCCAGTCCCGAGCAGACAGCGCGCTTCGAAGAAACCCGATCGGCGCATGCCGATACGCGGGCCGGTAACTAGTCGGCCGCGCTGTCCGCGCGCTGCGGCACGGACGACTTGCGACGCCTAAAGTATGCGAGCCCGGCCGCGGCAGCCGGGCCGCCATCGGGCCAGGCTCGCAGTTCTCTAGGCTTCCCGTGAACGCAGGATGTACAGGAAGTGCAGGTGGTTTTCGTACTGGTCGAGCACGTCGGCGATCAGCTGTTGCTGGTTATAGCTGATCACGTTGTAGCGCTGGCCGCCCTCGCGCAGATAGACCTCGGCGCGATAGTGGTTGTCGTCGCCCTTGTGGGCGCGGCTGCTCATGCCGGATAGCGCGAACGCGGGCGGCACGAAACGCCGGGCGCGAATGCCGTAGACGAAGTCGATCTCGGCGCCGTGGTCCACTTCCAGCCGGCAGCGGCCTTCCTCGACTCGAATCTGTGACGACATCGAGCGGGCCTCGAAATGTTTAGCCACTTCGCGCAGCGCGGGTTCGGCGACGCCGTTCAGGAATTCCTGGACGTGATCGGACTTAGGCGAGCTGACCAGCGCATCCAGGCGCGTCTTCCACGTACGGCCTTCGCCGACGGTCGGCGGCACACCCACGGGGTAGCGCAGCGTGTCCTGCTTGATGGCTTCCACGCGCAGCGAGCGGTACAGGCAGTACATCATCACCAGGATGATCAGCGAAAAGGGCAGCGCGGACGCGAGCGTGGCCGAGCGCAGCGCACCCATGCCGCCGGCCAGCAGCAGCACGGACGCAACCACGCCCTCGAGCACGGCCCAGAATACGCGCTGCCAGACCGGCGGCTCGGCGCCGCTCTTGGCGGTGAGAATATCGATGACCAGCGAGCCGGAGTCGGACGAGGTCACGAAGAAGGTGATCACCAGGACCGTCGCCAGCAGCGACGTAACGCCACTGAGCGGGAAGTAGTCAAGAAAGTGGAACAGCGCGGTGGAGGCGTTGTCGCTGACCTGGCCGAGCAGCTCGCTCGCGCCCTGGGCCATGATCAGGTGCAGGGCCGTGTCGCCGAACACGGTGAACCAGACAAAAGTCGCGAACGTGGGCACCAGCAGCACGCCCAGCACGAATTCCCGCACCGTGCGGCCGCGCGAGACGCGGGCCACGAACATGCCCACGAACGGCGACCAGGAGACCCACCAGGCCCAGTAGAACAGCTTCCA
>MDSW01080235.1_pt1 | contig 16678 bp, 4 predicted proteins | sample 811171 | NCBI WGS metagenome assembly MDSW01 (sample SAMN05326641, study PRJNA326480) | marine metagenome | isolation source: seawater | place: Atlantic Ocean: North West | collected 2012
ACCCTAAACCCTAAACCCTAAACCCTAAACCCTAAACCCTAAACCCTAAACCCTAAACATGTATGCGTTTCAGTCATACCCCTCCCACCGTCCTCTCTGACGCTAAAACTTACAGGCTTTTCCCGTTGTTCGTTTTTCGCCGGAGAAGACGAATAGGACAAAAATGAAAATATGCGAAAACAGTGAAGGAAAGTTCTCGTTTTGTCCACTTGAAGCGAGACCGTTTATCTGTGGTGCTTTTCCTTCCTTCCTTTTTTCTCATCCCATGCCCCCCGCCGTCACTTGGCAAAACTTGCGGGCTTTTCCCGTTGTTAGTTTTTCGTATTCCCGAGGTTGCCGAGAAGCGACGTAAACGCCGCACTTCTCGTCGCTTCACGATGGACGCGACGCTGGAGACAATCGCGCGGTGGAAGACGACGACGCGAGGAACGAGCGCGTGTAAAGTGTTAGAGCTGAACGTGCGAGGCAAAACCGTTGGGGAGGCGTTGGTGGCGTTGCAAAACTCGGGACACGAGAGTTTGCCGACGGGTGCCGAGACGTCGTCGACGATGACGATGGTGTCGATACGAAGCTTTTCTGAACTCTTCGCACGAGAATTGAAAAGCGATTTAGAGCGACCGCACGAACCTGGAGTATCTGACGCCCCGCGAGCGTCGGGACTCGACGAGACAGATGTCGCAGAAACTCTCGGCGTTGTTACACGCGAGGCGACGTCCGAGGACGAACGCAAAGGGGCGTCGGAGACAATCGAGACGCGGCGATCGACGTTTGAGAAGACGCTATCCCTTCCCGCGTCAGCGTTGATGTCTTTTTGTCGAGAGATCAAAAAGAAATCGCCGAACACCAACTGGTCCGAGTGCCTCGAAAGTTTCCGGGACGACGGCGTCGTGTTTTTCGCCGACGACGATTTTGACGAAACGACGCGGCGCGTGGTGACGGCCGAGGACGTCGTGTTCTTCTTGGGCATTGAGGATGTACTTCGTCGTGCATTCGACCCGGCGTGTTACGATGAAAAACACTTATTTGATTCGTGCAAATCGACGTACATCGTCGTCCGGGCGGAACACGCCTCGGGATGTTCGGTCGCGAGTTGTTTTGGTTGGCTCTTCGAACGCCGCGCCGACGCGTGCGTCTTCGTCGAGAGCGCATGTCGAGTGCCCGGCGTGGAATCGAGTCACGGCGTCGTCGTGAGCGAGATTTGCATTCGAGACGTCGTCAATTTGACGCCCAAATCTTTCCAACGCATCTTCGCGACGTCGGCAATCGATTTCGCACGATCGAAACCCAAATCGGCGGGCGCGTGTACGCGCGCGTTCGTCGGCTCGCACGACGGTGGCGTGGACGACGCGCGAGAGACGATCGCGGGATACGTGCGAAAAAAGCCGGATCGTCTTCCGCGTCGGTTTTACCTGTACATCGACGGTCGCATTCAAGCGTTCACGCCCGTGAGCTTGCTCGCGACATTGTTAGCCGCCGACGCGAACCGTTGACTCGATATATTTTTAGAGCTTCAGTGCGAGGCACGACGCGGCGCGACTGTGAGCGAAGACTTTCTCGCGCGCATCGTGCATGACACGACCTCGCACATGATCGCGTCTCCTCGATCTGCGCCGGCGCCGGCGCCGTGGGAATCGGAAGCGATCGGCACGACCGCGATGGATCAACAAGTGAGGTGGATAGAAGAACGCGCCTTTGACCATCTGTTCGGAATCTCCATCGATGATGTGGTGACGAGTGATTCGAATGACGCGCGCGCGAGTCGCGTCGCGGTCGAAGAGGTACGTGGAATGAGTTCAGTTCGTTATAGTCACATCGATTGAGTCAACGAGTCGCCGTAGGAGAGCGCCGGTCTTTTGGAAGAATTTTTCGACGACGCGCGCGAGATTCAGTACGGACCGTTGTTTGCCTACGCCGACGATCGATGTCACGCGGTGCCCTCTAACGCCGTTTTCGTCATAAGAATTGCGCGCACTTTACCAGACACGTTTCGCAGGGCGGCGTGCTTTCTTCGATCGACGTCATCGGACGAAATCGCCGTGATTCGCGTCAGCGCAGACTCTTGTAGCTTGAAGACACTCCAGAGATTCATGCTCGGGATGTACGCTGCGAAACCGACGGTATCGGGCGCTTCGTGCTCGGCTCCACGCATCGCCGAAGCGTTCATCTCAAATCTCGTCGAAGCCTCAAACTCTCGACGGACGACGCTGTACGCGCCCGAAGAGACGCGAGACGCGGAGAGCGTCGTCATGAACTGGGCGCGTCAAATCCGAAGAGCGCTGTCGTGTAGCGCAAACATCGATGCATGTTCGTTCACAGATCAAGTGGAGACCGGGCCGTTGGTGCGAGTGTTCAATTTTTGGCGCGACCACGCCTCGAATCTCAGAGGTATTCAGGAGCAGTTACGCTCGCCGAGCGTCCGCGCACTCGTACAAATTATCGCCGATCAAAAGGGGGTACAACACGCTTACGACGACTTTAAAGAGTCCGAAACGCTCATCGATCGCGAAATGTATCTCGTGGATTGTTTCAACGATGTCCTTTCACTCATAGAACCGAAGTGCGACGCGTTGACGGCGAAAGACGCGCGGTTGTCGACTCACGGCGTCGAGTTCATGCGGTCAATCATCGATGTCGTGAGTAGCGCGTGGCGAGGAGTGGAAGAGCGGGATCGAGAACTGATAACGGGACATTTTATCGACGTTCTCAAACGTATCGCTGATCAAATTTTGATGTGCTGTAGAAACGAGTTCAGCTCCCAAAACGTCGTCGAGACAATCGTCGCGGGCGTCGCGCGCGACGACGTCGTGCGGGTGCTTTCCAACTGTTCTCGAGTCTCTGGATGGTGGAAGGATGTGTACTCCGAAAAGCAGTCGGCAGCGGATGACGGAAACAATTTACCCTGCATCGATTTGAAGACTGCTTTTTCACAGCTCGACGCGTTCTCGCATCGTTGCAACGATCTCCTCGAATTGTGCGAAGCGCGAGAACAATTCGTATCTGCAAAGGATGATGCACCGTCTTTTTCCTCTCCGTGTGTACAAGAACTGAAGAGACAGCTTTCGGCCGTAGAATCGTTGTTCTCGGATGCGGTGATCGGGCATTTGAAGAAGATTGAATACGACGTGCTCGACGTCTCCACTCTGCGCTGGCACGACGATTTCGCCGCGTTGAAATCGCGCATCAAGAATTTGGAAAATAAGACGTGTAAATCGATCGCAGACAGTCTCGAACGAGCAACATGTCTGGACGAGCGAGTCGAACTCATTCAGTTCACGTGGGTGCACGTCGCGAGGCGCGACAGCGTGAAACGAGCGGTCAAAACGAGCGCTTCTCGCACGTACGCACTCTTCGCCGCCGAACTGCAAGCTCTCAAACAGCAGTTCGACTCGAGTAGACAAAAGCCAACCATTTCTTGTGGTTTACCTCGAATGTATGGCGCGGTTCACTGGGCGAATGATTTGTTACAGAAGTTGCGTAACGTCTTCAGAAAGCTGACAATGGCAAACGATGGCGATTCATTGCCGCCGATTCCCGAATTGACCGATTTGCTTTCTCTGTACGACATCACCGTGCCGCAAGTGGAGCTTTACATGAAAGAAAAATACAAAGAATGGATCGACAGCGTGCAAACCGTCAACGTTATGGATCTCATGGGCGCTCAATCTTTACTCGGTAGAGACGCCGACGGGAGTTTTCGCGTAACGTACAGCCCGGATGTGAGCGCTGCGCGTGAAAATGCGATTGGTTTCGCTTCTCTCGGTCTTGAAATTCCAGAGAACATTCAAGATGTCTCTTTTGGACCGCTTCGTGACCTGCACGCCACACAACGGGTCCGTCTGAATCTTCTCGTAGGGCGATACAACGAGCTCGAGCACAGAATTCGTGAAGAGCGAAATTTGGGAACAGTGTTCGAAGCGACCATGCGAAAGCTTCAGCTATTCTTTGATGCCGCCGCAGAAACGCTGACGTGGGCATCTGATCCGACCGACGTCGACGACTTTTCCGTGCAAGCGGAACAAAAGCTGTCATCGTTCGACGAGCATCTTCGGACGTTTGGAGATTTTAGTACGCGCATCGCCGAAGCCCTCGGTGAACTTGAACGAGTCACGGTCAAGGACAGAGAGATTGATCGCGTCGGAACTTTGGTTGAATTTCAAGATTCGAACGATCGAGAAGTTATGGCGCTTCAAAGTAAAGTTGAAGCCATATCCACTGTCGTCTCGGAGGCGCTTCGAGAACAGCGAAACGCAAGCGGAGAGATAGAATCTCAGTCTTGGCTCGCCTACATGACTGAAGTAGAGGGTTTGATCGCACAATCACTGCGAACCGTCGTCTTACGAAATCTGTACAAAATGCACGCCATGTTCGGACGTCCCGAGGTTGGAGGCACGCCGCAGAAACCGCTCGTGTTGATGAACGCGGATCTCGCGACGCAAGATGGCAGACTTGTCGTGAAAACTGATCCGTTCACGTCACAAGTGCGGGATGCCATTCAGACGTACTTTGATAAAACACTCGATGTAGTCAGCATTTTCGCGTCGTCGCGAGAAACCGGTGGAAGCGCGATTGATGGAAAAAACGGTGAAATGATTTCTTGCGTTCGTAAAAGCATGGAAGAGTCGTTTGAAGAATTCGTAAAGGCTCTCGACGAATGGACCGGACGTTTTCGAACCCGATATGGCCACATATGGCGTGAAGAAAGCGTTTCGCTCGACGATAGCGCGTACATCGAACAAAGAATCAGACAATTACAAGATTCAATCGAGGACGTTAAGAGCGAAGAGCACAGTCACATGTTTGGTTTCGTCAGAGTAGAGTGCGGTCGCTTGAAGCAAACTCTCGTTTCACGCGCAGAGAGCTGCGTACAAAAGATGCTATGTCAGCTACGAGCGAAAGTGGAGCTGGAGATTGATGGAGTCAATAGCGCGTTTTCGACCAACGTCGCTCCATTCGGTTTGGCGCCATCCAACCTCGAAGAACTCGTCTCGCAGGTGAGCGATTTGCAGCGTTTGAAAGCAAACGTTGATTTAGTTCCGGACACATTCACCCGTCCGAGGGAAAGCTTCAGAATTTTGAGCAAGTTCGTCGACGTCACGGATAGCGAACATGAGCTACTGTCGTCCATCGACCACAACTTTGATGAATACAAAAAAGAGTTGGACGCCGTTGAGGCGCGTCTCGAAACTGAAAAAGACGTGTTCAAAAGTCAACTTCGTACATCAGTCATGGACTACGAAAGAGACGCGATGGAGTATAGATCACAATTCGATAAAACAGCGCCAGTGCACACTCACCCTGCGTGTACGAAAGTGGCTTGCGGTGATGCGCAGCGCTTCATCGACTCTGCCGAAAACTCGCTCGCTCAATTTGATAGCCGTCTCGCATCCATCAAAAGTGGTTTACTTGTCTTCACCGAGATTCAAACACCCTCATCCTGTGAAGTTGAACGATTGAAGGAAGGCTTGGAAGAAGTAAAGTCACTTTGGCGAATCGTTTGTGAATTCAACGACATGTACGAGAGATGGAAGGATGGAAAATTTGACAACCTCAATGTCGAGCTCATGGAAAGCAGCGCCATCGCCGTGAATAAGAAGATCATCAAAATCGGTCGCGGTAGTGCGAAGGAATGGGGCGCTTGGATCAGCTTGAAGGGGACGGTGGATTCGTTCAAGCGCTTAATGCCGCTCATCATTGACATGCGGAACCCGGCGGTTCGACAACGTCACTGGAATCTCCTCATGGAAGAATGCGGCGAGCGCTTTGACCCCTACAGCGAGGACTTCACTCTGGACCGCGTCGTCCAACTAGGATTAGATCAACACGCCCAATTTATCTCTGAGACTAGCACTGATGCGACAAAGGAGTTGGCCGTTGAAAACACACTAGCTGACATCGCGAACGCGTGGACGACGATTAATCTTGATACGGGTCGATTCCGGGAGGGCAGGGATGATGTTTACAAACTCAAAAGCGCCGACGAAATTTTCACTCAACTCGAAGACAACACGGTCACGCTAAGTGCGTTAAAAGCGAGCAAATTTTATCTCGTCTTTGAACGCACAATCGTTTCGTGGGAGAAAACACTCGGTTTAGTCAACGACACGATTGAGTTGGTCCTGAAAGTTCAACTCGCTTGGATGTATTTAGAGAACATATTCATCGGAAGCGAAGACATCGCGCATCAATTGCCGAATGAGACTCAAACTTTCACCGATATCAACTGGCGTTTTATCGAAATCATGCGAAAACTACACGAAGATTGCAACGTCGTCACCGCATGCACGACGATGAAGGCTCCGGATATCAGCGAAGAACCCGATCGCTCTCTTTTCAGCGAACTCAAAGAAATGGACGAAAAGCTTGAGCGCGTCCAAAAGTCACTTGAAAACTATCTTGAGTCGAAACGACAGCTTTTCCCACGCTTTTACTTCTTGAGCAACGACGACGTGTTACAAATTCTTGGACAATCAAAGGACCCGAAGAACGTCCAGCAACACTTAAAAAGTATGTTTGAAGGAATCAAGAAATTGGATATGTTCGCGCCGGACCCTTTGACTGGACGACGTCGTTATGAATCAGTGTCGATGATGTCGCCCGATGGTGAAACTCTTCAGTTTGACAGTCCAGTTTGCACAGAAGGTCGTCCTGAAGAATGGTTGAACGACGTGGAAGCGGCTATGTACGCGGCGACCAAGACACACTTGGCAAAAACCGTCGATCAGTGTCGCGCGAAGGGGACGAAGAAAGACAAGTGGGTTCTAAATAATCCGGGTCAAATGCTCATCACCGTAGGGTGTATTTCATGGACAATGGAGTGTGAACGAGCGCTGCGCGACCAGGAGAATGTAAAAGAAGCGTTGAAGAGATTGAGACGAAAGTGGGTGCAGTATTTGAATAAGCTTGTCGAAATGACGCGCATGACGTTGGATTCCATCACACGCAAAAAGCTGACGGCTTTGATCACGATCGAAGTGCACGCGCGAGATGTGATAGAGAAACTCATCAAAAGCCGTTGCTCGTCGCCGCATGATTTTGACTGGGTGGCGCAACTTCGGTTTTACTGGGATCGCGAAAGCAAGCACTGCACTGTGAAGCAAGTTCTCAGTGTTTTCGATTACGGCTATGAATATCAAGGTAACAATGGACGTCTCGTCGTGACGCCCTTGACCGATCGCTGCTACATGACGTTGGGTGCGGCCATGTTTACGAGACGCGGAGGAAATCCACTCGGACCCGCCGGCACGGGGAAAACTGAAACGGTGAAAGATTTTGGGAAAGCTCTCGCTAGGTACGTGATCGTGTTCAACTGTTCGGATGGTGTGGATTACAAAATGACTGGAAAGATGTTCAGTGGACTGGCCCAAACCGGCGCTTGGGCATGCCTGGATGAGTTTAATCGCATCACCGTTGAAGTCTTGTCCGTCGTGGCGACACAAATCAGCGTCGTGATGGCGGCTGTGAAGCAGAAACTAAAGATGTTTGACTTTGAAGGACAGCACATTCGCTTAATCCCTTCGTGTGGTGTTTTCGTCACGATGAACCCCGGTTACGCAGGCCGCGCGGAGCTTCCTGACAATCTGAAGGCAATCGTCAGACCAGTCTCGATGATGGTTCCCGATTTTTGTTTGATTGCTGAAATCATGATGTTCAGCGAAGGATTCAAGAATGCAAAGTCTTTGGCGAAAAAGATGGTAGCCATAATGGAACTGAGTCAACAGCAGCTGAGTAAGCAAGATCATTACGATTACACTCTGCGATCTTTCATCATTCCCATCTCTCGAGCGGCGGGAGTGAAGAAGCGCACGATGCCGGACACCGACGAGCAGCTCATTTTGTTTGACTCCATGCGCGAGCTCATCGTTCCAAAGCTCGTGTACGCAGACATTCCAATATTCAAAGCGCTTCTCACCGACTTATTTCCAGAAATCAACGCGCCAGAGAGAGTTTCAGCTGTGCTCAAGGAGGCGCTCATCAAAGAATGTGAATTGAATAACATTCAGCCCGTGGATGCGTGGATATCAAAAATCATACAAATATTCGACTGCAAGACCGCTCGACACGGAAACATGATCGTGGGGAAAACAGGTTCGGGCAAGACGTGCGCGCGAGAAATGCTGATGAAGGCCATGTCACGATTGAAGCAAAGCGGGGCGCACGGCGAACATTTTCAACATGTGGAGGTGTATCCCATCAATCCACTCGCACTATCGAACGATGAGCTCTACGGATCGTTCGATCCAGCGACGCACGAATGGTCAGATGGAATTCTCGCCAAAATTATGCGCACCGTCTGCAAGGATGAATCATCGGCTCAAAAGTGGATTCTGATGGATGGTCCTGTTGACACGTTGTGGATTGAGAGCATGAATACGCTCTTGGACGACAACAAACTTCTCACGCTTCTCTCTGGCGAACGTATCATGATGTCTCCGCAGGTCTCCATATTATTTGAGGTGGAAGATTTATCGCAGGCATCACCCGCGACCGTCTCACGCACGGGAATGATTTACTTCAACGTCGAGGATCTCGGTTGGAAGCCTTTCGTCAAGAGTTGGCAGAACAAGCGCTTGAGTGGGGAGCGGGTAGACGAAGAGGTTGAATCAGTGCTTTCAAAATGCGTCGAAAAGTATATTGATGTCGCTTTGACGTTGAAGCGCGCGAGATGCAAGGAGCTCGTGCAGACTGATCAGTTGGCTAGCGTCCGCCAGCTCACGAAACTCTTCGACGCTCACGGCGTCGATGATTCCCGCGACGTAGAAGCTGTGTTCATATTTTGTCTCATCTGGTCAATCGGTGGGTCAATCGATCACGCCAGTCGAATCTTATTCGACGGCATGTTGCATCAGGTGATGCCTTCGAAAATGTTTCCTCACACGCCGGCGTCGTCCCAAGGAGACACGACTGTTTTCGACTTCTTTTACACCTGCGAAATTCACAAGTTCGTGTTGTGGGAAGAAAAGATACCAAAGTATAACGTACCGGGCAGCGACGTGCCGTTTTTCAAAATTATGGTTCCGACGATTGATTCCGTGCGAACCAAACATCTCATGAAGATGCTCTTGGGCGTTGGAATGAATGCGCTCGTTGTCGGAAACGTCGGCGTTGGTAAATCGATGATTATTGACTCGTGCCTGAGTGAACTGCCCGAGGAGTACACGACGAGCAAAGTTTCATTCAGCGCACAGACGAGCTCGGCATCGCTTCAAGAAACAGTGGAAGTCAGACTCGAGAAACGTTCAAAAGGTAACCTCGCTCCACCCGGTGGGAAAAAACTCGTGCTCGCAATCGACGACTTGAACATGCCAAAAAAGAGTGAGTTCGGTTTCATCCCACCCTTGGAACTATTGAAACTTTGGCACGACAACGGGTTTTGGTACGATCGATCAAAACAGGAGCGCACACACATAAATGATATGAAACTTCTCGCCGCCATGGCTCCTCCCGGTGGTGGAAGAAATCAATTTTCTCAGCGAATACTATCGATTTTTGCAGTCTTAAACATCACAGACCCGTCTGATACCCAGTTGGAACACATTTACGGAACGATCGTTTCACAGAAACTCGCAAACTTCGATCAATCAATAGCATCCATGGGAAGCAGCATCGCCAAGGCGAGCATCGCAGTTTACAATTCACTCTGCCAGGAACTCTTGCCGACGCCGTCGAAGAGCCATTACTTGTTCAACACTCGCGATCTGGCGAAAGTGATTCAAGGTGTGTGTCGAGCGACGCGGCATTTTTATGACGCGAAAGATTCAATCATTCAGCTCTGGGCTCACGAGAACCTACGAGTGTTTGGTGATAGGCTTTGGGACGACGTTGATTTCGACTGGTTGGCGCGACAACTCGACACGAGTATGCGAGTGCACTTTGGGACTAGCTGGAAAGATGTATTCGCGGATGGTGAACATGAGCCCGTCAAAGATGACACCGCTCGCTTTGACTCCGTTCCATTCGTTTCCTTCTTACGTCAGGGCTTGGAATTTCCGCCCTATGAAGCAGTCTCCGACGAGCACGCGCTGAGGGAGTGTCTCACGGAAAAGTTGGAAGACTACGGGTTAGAGTCGGGTAACGCACCGATGGATTTGGTGCTCTTCGACGACGCGGTCTTACACGTGTGCCGCATTCATCGTATTTTGACCCAACCGCGCGGACATGCGATGCTCGTCGGTGTCGGAGGAAGTGGGCGGAAATCACTCGCTCGGTTGGCTGCGTACGTCGCAGAGATGAAGACGTTTTCGATCGAAATCACCAAGAACTACAATCACACTGAATTTAGAGAGGATCTCAAAGCGCTTTATCGGCAAACAGGTGTTGCGGGAAAACCAACCGTATTCGTATTGGATGATAGTCAAATAGTCGACGAAGTGTTTTTAGAAGACGTCAACAACGCTCTGACGTCTGGCGACATCCCCGGCCTCTTTTCAAGAGACGAGACGAGTGGCGTGTGCGAAGAGGTGCGCAAAATCGCTCGTGCCGAAAACCACAGCGCAGTCACTCACGCTGAGCTCTTTGCCTTCTTCATGCAACGTGTCATGAAAAATCTTCACATCGTCTTGTGCTTTTCGCCAATCGGCGACGTCTATCGTGAAAGACTGAGGATGTTTCCCGGTCTTATCAATTGTTGCACTTTGGATTGGTTCAAAGAGTGGCCGGTCGAAGCCCTGCTCGAGGTGGCGGCAAGAAAACTAAGGGATGACGATTTGGACGCTAAAAATAGATTATGCGAAGTGTTTGGTAAAATTCATGCGTCCACTTCGTCGACCGCCGAACAAATGTTCGCCGCGATCAAGCGCAAAATGTACGTCACGCCGACCAATTACATCGAGTTCGTCAATCTATTCAGATCGTTGCTCGAGGAGAAGAGAAATGAATGTACGGCGAAAATTCAAAAACTTGAAGGTGGTTTGCACAAACTCGATGAAACGGAAACGCAAGTACGAGAGATGCAGGCTGTGTGCATTGACAAAGCGAACGTCGTGGCTGCGGCGAAACAAGACTGCGAAGGTTTGCTGAAAATCATCATCAAAGACAAACGCGCCGCTGACGAACAAAGCGTCCTCGTAAGTGCTGAAGCGGAACGAATCGAAATTGAAGCGCAAAACGCAAACGCAATCGCGGGAGAGTGTCAACTAAAGCTTGACGAGGCGTTGCCGGCTCTGCGAGAGGCGGAGGAAGCGTTAAACGTTCTCACAAAAAAGGACATGGGCGAGCTCAAGTCGTACGTTAAACCTCCAGCTTTGGTCGAGCTCTGCCTGAAGGGTGTTTTGACAGTTTTAAAGCGTCCAACGACTTGGGAAGAGGCCAAAAAGCAACTCGGCGACTCGGGCTTCCTCGACCGATTACTCAGATTCGACAAAGACGCGCTCGTGGATAATTTACTCGCAAAAATTGCAAAGTTTGTGAATAATCCCGACTACCAACCGGAAGTGATCGGTAAAGTATCGAACGCGGCAAAAGGGTTGTGCAAGTGGGTGCACGCGATGTACTCGTACGGTAACGTCGCGAGGGAAATAGCGCCCAAGCGTCTCACTTTGAAACGCGCGCAAGACGAGCTGAGAATGAAACAAGAAGCGCTCGCAGTCACTCAAGCTGATCTGGCTGACGTCATGCAAAAAGTGGCAAACTTGAAAGAAAAGTATGAGGAATCAGCGTCGAACAAGGCATCTCTCGAGGACGAGCTCGCAGAGTTGAAGTTGAAACTCGAACGCGCTGAAGCCTTGGTTGACGGACTTTCTGGTGAGAAACAGAGGTGGGCGGATACGATTCAAGACATTCAATCACAAATGAGCAGACTTCCAGGAGACGTGTGCATCGCGGCCGCCTTTATGAGTTACGCGGGTGCGTTCCCATCAGAATATCGTGATGCGCTCGTCGAAGAAAACTGGAAGTTGATGCTCAACGACGCGGGAATAGTGTTTTCGCCTGATTTCAGCTTTGCCGACTTTCTCGCGAATTCGTCGGATGTGAGAGATTGGAATATACAAGGATTGCCGGCAGACTCGTTTAGCACTGAGAACGGCGTCATCTGCACGCGCGGACATCGTTGGCCACTGCTCATCGATCCTCAGGGTCAAGGCAACAAATGGATAAAGGCGTTGGAAGCTCCGAACAAGCTGATTGTCACCACTCTCGACGCTCCGAACATGGTTCGTCAGGTTGAGCACGCAGTACAATTTGGCTTACCGATTCTGATACAAGACGTCAAGGAAATCATCGATCCAATTTTGGAAAACGTGGTTGCAAAGTCGTTCACGAAAAAGGGTGGATCGATCACAGTAAAACTTGGCGACAAGGATTTGGAGTATTCTCCGAATTTCCGACTGTATTTCACCACAAAGATGAGCAATCCGTGCTACACCCCCGAAGTGAGCACGAAACTGTCCGTCATAAACTTTACAGTCAAAGAACAAGGCTTGAACGCGCAGCTGAGGGACTTGGTAGTGCGCCGCGAAAAGCCAGAGCTCGCAGCTCAAAAGCAAGATCTCATCGTGAAAGTGGCGAGAGGCAAGAAAAAACTCGCCGAATTGGAAGATTTGATACTTGATCTACTCAGCAAAGCCTCGGGCTCACTGTTGGACAACGTTGAGCTCATCGATTCGCTCACGCGAAGCAAATCTACGAGTGAAGAGGTCGAGGCGAGCTTGAAAATAGCAGACTCCACCGCCGCAGAGATTGAACGAGCGTCATCGGCGTACGCGCCCGTGGCGATTCGCGCGACGATTCTTTATTTCACACTCTACAACTTGGCGGACATAGATCCCATGTATCAGTTCAGTCTGGACGCGTATGTCAGTCTATTCAACGCGTCGATCGTCAAGTCGAGAAGAAAAAACCGATCGACCGCAGACGATGTCGAACAACGCTTGTCCGCACTGAATGATTATCACACGTACGCAGTGTACCGGTACACTTCTCGCGCTCTATTTGAATCGCACAAGCTCCTCCTCAGTTTACAAATGTGTGTCCGCATTCAAGCCACCGACGGTTCCATCCCTCTCTCTGAATGGGAATATCTCGTCCACGGTGGGAGCATCGCGAATGTCGCTCGAAACGACGTCGGCGATACGTGCGCCTGGTTGAGCGAAACGCCGTGGTCGAATGTCGTCGCTCTCGAAGAAAACTTTAAAGAGACCTTCTCCGGATTGAAGCTTTCAATGAAGGAGTCGCACGCGAAAGATTGGCAATCGTGGTACCGGCATGAGAAACCGGAGGCTTGTCCGCTTCCCGGCGAATGGAATTCGCGCTTGAGTGCGCTTCAACAATTAATCATCCTACGCGCTGTGCGCCTCGATCGCGTCGAAAACGGCATCAGAAAGTACGTTTCTCAAGTTTTGGGTAAGAAGTTCATCGATCCACCTGTGCTCAATCTACACGAAGTGTTCCTCGATTCGACGAGCGAGGCGCCGTGCATCTTCGTGCTAAGTTCCGGTGTCGATCCGACGTCAAATTTGAAGCAACTCGCAGAGACGCTCCAAATGAGCGATAAACTGTACACCGTCGCCCTCGGGCAAGGCCAAGCGTCGATCGCGACCGAGTTCATTCGTCGAGCTCATCAGCAAGGCGGGTGGGTGTTCTTAGCAAACTGTCACCTCATGATATCTTGGCTTCCAGAGCTTCAAAAAATTGTAGAAGAGTTTGAAATCGAAAAACCGCACCCGGATTTCCGTCTTTGGTTGAGTTCAAACCCGACTCCGGAGTTTCCGCTCGCCTTGCTGCAGCGAAGTTTGAAGATGACGACTGAACCTCCGAAAGGCCTCCGAGCCAACCTTGCGAGACTGTACGCGACGTGCGTGTCTGAGGACTCATTCAGGCAGTGCACACGAAGAGAAGAGTATGGCAAACTACTATTCGCGTTGGCGTTCTTCCACGCCGTCGTTCTCGAGCGACGAAAATTCGGCATGCTTGGTTTCAACATCGCGTACGACTTTAACGACACCGATTTCGCAGTCAGCGATGACTTGTTAAAGTCGTACCTCGACGGCTACGAGGACGTTCCCTGGCAAGCGTTGCGCTACCTCATCGGACAAGCGAATTATGGTGGTAGAATCACAGACGAACTCGATAGACGCGTTGTGGAGGCGTACCTCTCGGAATTCTTCTGCGAAAGAGTCATCACGGAGAAAGAATGCGGCCTCAGCCCGCTGGCGGCGACATATCACGTGCCGGCGAAAACGGACGAGCTCAAGGCGCATCGCGACTTTATCGATGCGCTTCCTCTCGTAGACCACGCCGAAGCGTTCGGTCAGCATTCGAACGCGGACATATCGTATATGATCACCGCAAGCGATGCTATTTTGAGCGCGTGCGCGAAGATGCGCATCTCAGCGGATGGAGGTAAACGCACGGGTAAGCCTGGCGGGAACGATGACGACCGAGTCGAAGCGAGGGTTCTGCGAGCGGTGGAAGAGATTTTGAGCGCCATTCCGAGTGAATTGAATGTTGACGCAATCAGAGACACCAAATCGAGCAACTTGTCTCCCCTCAACATAAATTTGATTCAAGAGACTCAAAGGTACAATCAACTGTTACGCTCTGTGCACGAATGGTTGCGTCAACTGGATCGCGGCATTCGCGGTCTCGTCGTGATGTCGCGGGATTTGGACGAAATGTACGCCGCCGTCGCAGAGAACCGAGTACCACAGCTCTTTTTGCGCGCGTATCCTTCGCTCAAGTCGCTGTCCGCGTGGACGTCCGACTTGGTGACTCGCATTCGCCAGCTCAGCGATTGGTCGCAACTCGAGAGCACGCAGTATCCAGCGACGATTTGGCTCGCGGGATTTACGTATCCTTCGTGCTTCTTGACGTCCGTCTTGCAGATGACGGCGCGCAAAAACTTTGTTCCCATCGACGAACTTTCGTTTTCGTTTGAGGTGATGAACGCGTGCGAGGCGTCCATAGAAGAGCCTCCCACAGAGGGCGTGTACGTTCGTGGCTTGTTTCTCGAAGGCGCCGGGTGGAACGCGAAAGAAAAGTGTCTGTGCGAACCGACGCCGCTCACAGAACTCGTCGTCGAGATGCCCGTGATTCACTTCAAGCCGACGCATCTGAAGAAATCGAGCAAAACCGGTACGTATTATCAGTGTCCTCTGTACGTCTACGGCAAGCGAACGGGTACGCGCGAGCGACCGAGCTTCGTGTGTTACGTCGAGTTACACGCCGGCGCCGCGGCGCCCGAACACTGGATAAAACGAGGAACCGCGCTCTTGCTGTCTCTCGCGAACTGAGCCTAGTCGCGCGCGCGTGTGTAATGATATCAAACATTCCGTGCTGTGCCATTCGTACCAATGGAGCTAGAAAAACTAACAGCGCTACACATTCCATGCCGTACCATTCGTCCCGATCGGGCTATCGACACATTTTCATTTTTGTCCATGACTATCGTCGCAGAAGTCTCACGAAGGAAAAAAGTGCACGAGAAAACGACGCGGAGGGCGCGCGACGAGAGTGTGCGACGTCGACGACGACGATGCCCGGACGAACGAGTCGAGGGATGGGAGGAAACAGACGCAAGGTTGTGAGCGCATCCTCGCGACGCGATGACTCGGACACGGACGAGTCCGAGTCCGGGTCGTCCGGGTCGTCCGGGTCGTCCACGTCCCAGGTGTCCCTCTTCGGGGCGATCGAGGATGGGGACGCGGACGCGTTCGAGCGCATCCTTCGAGAGGACGCCGCGAGCGTGACGCACGTGAATAAGAATGGATGGACGGCGGCGCATCAGGCGGCGTACAGCGGCGAACACAAGATGTTGAAACGCGTGTTGGAATCGGGGGTGGACGTGGACGCGAGGTGCGTCGACGGCTGCGTGGCGGCGCACTACGCGAGCGCGCAGGGGGAGAAGAAGTGCTTAAAGGTGCTCGCGGAGGCGGGGTCGAATTTAGAGACGAAGGATGACGATCATGAGACGCCTCTGGACGTGTGCACGCAGGGATGTAGAGAACTTCTCGCCGATCTCATCATCGAGGCGCGAGCGGCGCGGAAAAAGTAAGTCGGCCCAGGAGCGGAATCCGCCCGGATGGCGCGACGCGGTGCGTTCGGACCTCTCGTCGGAATTGAGTGAGTTTCTCGGGGTCGAGTTTCTAACGTTGTATTGAAAATACTATTCGTATTCCATCCCCCTCGACGTGGTGTTTTACCATCGCGCACTCACGCGACGCGAACGAAACGCTCGACGCTCGTCACTTCCAATTGCTCATAATCTGTCTCATCCTCGCAATTGGCGACGAATCGTCGAACGCACATCATCTGTTTCCCGTCGTCGCTCACCGTGCGCGTCGTCGTCTCGCGTCCCAACGACGACTCCGTCTTCACCTCGTGCGTGCGCGTGGACGCGTCGAACGACGCGACGCGCGTCACCTCCCCGGGACCTTTACCAAAAATCGCGCTCGTCTCGTATTTTTCCACGAACGCACCGATCGGGTACGTCAACGTTCGATCCGTCCCCGGCGACGTCGTGCGAACCGTAAACTCGCCGTCGACGCCCGACGCGCTCGGCGTCCACGTCTGTTCATACGGCGCTCTCGAGCGATCGACCGCGTCCGCGCCGACGCCGTGCGCGACGAGATACGCGACGACGTGTTGATTGTGCTTGGAGTCTCGCGTCCACGTCCCCAAGAAGGCGCTCGCCGCCGAGGCGGTCGTCGCCGAGGCGTCTCCGTTCCGTCCCGCACGCATCGTC
>MDSW01183552.1_pt1 | contig 16678 bp, 26 predicted proteins | sample 811171 | NCBI WGS metagenome assembly MDSW01 (sample SAMN05326641, study PRJNA326480) | marine metagenome | isolation source: seawater | place: Atlantic Ocean: North West | collected 2012
CCTTAGAAGGTCGTCGCAGCGTTCGAGGTCAGCAACACAGACAGCGATTTTTTGCTGGGGCGTTAATGTCATGCCAGCTCCTGAATCATTTCGTCCAGTTCGGGATAGTTTACAAAAACGTTGTTAAAGTAAACGCCGTCTGGTGTCTGCGGCAGGATGACACCTTCGGTGATGTAACTGAGGAAATCAGCGTAATCACTACAGGTGCAACCTATGGAGTACAGGTCGAAATCATTCTGGATCCAGAGGGCAACATTCCAGGTCTCGTAATTGGACCAGCCGTTGTAAGTTTCGGCAACCATGATTAGAAAAAGAAAATGTTACCCAGGATGTGAAGTCCTGGGTTTGAGTACTTCAAGAGATGCGAGATGTGATCCAAGTGTGGATTTTGTCTGCAACCTCTTCACATTCTGAATCTGAACGATTTTCAGATTCCATCCTGACGATTACACAAAGGGACTCATAGAGTTCCTCATCATCGAAAGTACCGGCGGAGACCCGCTCTTGTACTTGAGGAAGCACAGAGCGGATCACTGCGGCTTGGGTGATGTCTGTCATGGTCACACAAAACTGGGGAGGTCGGGTTCGAGGCCCTGGGCCTTGAAGCAATGGGCTGGATCGACCCGCGTCATAAGTGCCGCAAGCCGTTCTGCCTCGTGCTTAGCCAGTGGCCGGTGAGCGCCCCTTACGGGGACCCAACCGGCCTTGATGCCTTGCCATTGAGTGATCACGTACCTCACTTTGCAGCCTCCTCGTTCTCAGGTGAGAGCTGGTTAACTGTTTCAGTGAGAGCCTCTTGAACCTTGCGCAGTGCTTTAAGCATCGCCACGCGCTCGCCCTCATCGTGAGAGCAGGCGTGGATACGCAGCCACCATGCAAGCTCCTTAGCTATTTGAACCCGGCTGAGACCGTGGATCGCCACAGCATCTTGAGAACCACTATCAACAACCGATAGGCTTTCGCCATGGAGGCTGAGAGCGGCTTTCTCAAATGTGTGAGTCACTGAATGAGTCGTTTTCATGAGTAAGTCGGAAACGTTGGGTTAGGTTTGCGGATTGCCACGCGTTGCCATTGCCTAGTGCGGTGGTTCGGCACAACGCCCGGCACCCTGATGGGTCGGCATTTCTGCGCCTACTGACGGCAGCAACGGCGCAACGCAGCGCCCGCTCTTCAGTTGTCGAGGTTCGAACAAAGGTCAGCTGGTTTGCTTTGCTTTGTTGTACATATTGTAAGGGCTAAAGTGCTACATCAGACCCCTAGCTTGTGCCAGTTGATGTATTGGCAGAGCTTATGGTACACACGTACTACTAGGGGGCGAGGTCCAGTAATAGTACATTTGTACCAGGGCGCCGGGAACCTACTCAAACAACATAAAAAATCACTAATGTACTACCCCAATATCATACTGTAGTAGGGGGCAGGGGTCAAGTTTGCCTGGAACGTCTACCGCCAAGCAAAAATAATACAAATGCGCTAGTTTTCACTCAAGTTGATAAAGTAAAAACGGAATGCAACAAATTATGGCGGAAAACACCGCTAATAAACACGACAGCGGCTTTGATGACGAAGCAGAAAAACAGGATGAAATAAAACGGCAACGTCCTTTTGGCCCAAAAAGCACCAAGGAAGCCCAACAGGCCCGCATCCAACGCCTCTATAAACGCCAACTCGAAGGTCTTCCAGTACGCCAGCTTGTACTAGAACATGCCGCCAAAGAACAAATAGGCGTCGCCACCGCCTGGCGCGACTGGAAAGGCGTCTACGAACTCGTCTCCCAAGACTTCGAGCGTGAACGCACCAAAATGGCAGGCCGCATCTTCATGCAACGCCAACGCCTCTTTAATGCCGCCATGAAACGCGGCCAAATGCAAACCGCCGCCAACGTCCTCGACTCCCTGGCACGTCAAGTTGGTTGCGACATGCCCGAACAAACCAGCTCCCTACCCGAAATCCGCGTCACCGTCGAACCGCCCAACGAAATCACTGGTTCGGAAGCCGCCCAACTACCCGAAGCCGAAGTCATCGACGTAGAGCATGAGCAAAACGATTGACATCAGCCTCAAAAAGGCCCAATCCGAAGTTTTCTACAGCAAAAAGCGCTTTCGAGTCCTCGTAGCAGGCCGCCGTTTCGGCAAGTCCTACCTGGCCTGCATCGAACTATTCACAAAAGCCCTGGCACGTCCCGGTGAAACTTTCTTTTACTGCGCGCCCACCTACCGCATGGCAAAAGACATTGCCTGGAAAGTGCTCAAAAAGATAGTCCCACCTGAATACATCCGCAGCAAAAACGAAACCGACCTGAAACTCGAACTAATCAACGAATCAACTATCGAACTCAAGGGCACCGAAAACGCAATGGCCCTCCGTGGCCGCAGCCTGTCCGGCGTAGTACTCGATGAGGCCGCCTTTATGGAATCAGGCGTCTGGTTCGAAGTAATCCGCCCCGCCCTAGCCGACAAACAAGGCTGGGCCTTATTCATCAGCACCCCGGATGGAACGGCAAGCTGGTTCTACGACATGTGGTGTTATGTCCCAGAAGACAAAACCGGCGACTGGCAACGCTGGTGCTACACAACGATCCAAGGCGGCAACGTCCCACCCGAAGAAGTCGCCGCAGCCCGCGCTCAGCTTGATACGCGCACGTTCCGCCAGGAATTCGAAGCGTCCTTCGAGAACCTAAGCGGCCTAGTCGCCATCAGCTTTGCCGACGACAACATCAGCAAAGACGTCAAAGACCTACCAGTTCTGCCACTACTTCTGGGCGTCGACTTCAACGTGGACCCCATGACCGGCATCTGCGCGGTGAAGAAAGGTGACGTTCTTTGGATCTTCGACGAAATCATCATGACCGGCGGCGCCACCACTTGGGATTTTTGCGAAGAAGTCCAAAACCGCTACGGCGTGGACCGTCGCATCATTAGCTGCCCCGACCCAACCGGCGGAGCCCGCAAAACCCAAGGCGTCGGCACCACCGACCACAGCATCCTGCGCAAATCCGGTTTCACAGTGTCAACCCCCCGCGCCCCCTGGAAAATCCGCGACAAAATCACCTGCGTAAACACCGCCCTACTCGATGCCAGTGGAACGCGCCGCATGTTCATCCACCCCCGCTGCAAAGAGCTAATCAAAGCCCTTCGCACCCTGACCTACGCCCCTGGAACGGGCCTACCCAACAAAAACCTCGGTGTTGACCATGCTTTCGATGCTCTGGGCTACCTTTGCCTACAAGTATTCAACCTGGCAAAACCCGAAACCATGGGGGCCACAAACTACCGCGTATGGTGATCACCCCAGAGATCGAAGAAGCACTCGGACTTCTCTACCGGGGCCAAACAAACATCGCCCTCAAAGCCAAGCAACTAAACATCCCCCTCACCCAACTAAAACAACTTTTTAACCACTACGTCAGCCAAAACCCCACCAACGACGACGCCTGGAACGCGGACCTAAAGCTAGGCTGGCCTTATGTCACCTGAGGTCTCTAATGCCCGGACACTACGGAAAGGATAAGAAGAAAAAACCCAAAACCAACAGCAAAAACGCCGCAAAAAACCGCTGTGAGGGGTATCTCCGTTCCCTTAAGAGCGGCAAAAAGAAATCCAAGTAAAATTAACTCAGCGCTGCCCAAACCCATGCCCAAAAAACGCGGTTTGTACGCAAACATTGCAGCAAAGCGGAAACGCATTGCGGCGGGTTCTGGCGAAAAAATGCGCAAACCCGGTTCAAAAGGCGCACCAACCGCCAAAAACTTCAAGGACGCAGCTAAAACCGCCAAAAAGCGCAAGCCCAAAGGTAAGAAGTAATGGCCATCGTTAACGTCACCGACACCAAGCGCTACACCAACGTCGTCGAATACACCGGTGGCACGATGACCACCGTCAACGACGAGATGCGCGTCCATGCGCATGCCTCGCAATTCACTTTTGCCGTTGAAGCCACCGGTGGCGCAAACTTCACCCTCGCCTTCGAGGCAAGCTTCGACGGCGGCACGACTTGGTACGAAATCGATACCAGCAAAACCATCAATAGCGATGGCGAGTATGTTTACTACTACACAGGAAAGAGCACATCTACAATTCGTATCCGCGTAGATTCAATTGCATCAGGCACGCCTAGCATCACCCCACACATTGCAATCACCTTCAACGGTTAATGGGTACCCGCATTGTTCCTGGCTTCTGCACCCACATGGAAGTAGACGCCGAGTCGCGCATGACTGAGGCAACCTTTGCCTTTATGACCCCTTCCGACCCCGAAGACTTCGCTGGTTTGATGGTTCGGCTAGGGTCAGGCATAGAAGTCATGATCTCTGTCGACGACGATGACGATTAAACGCGGCAGCGAAACCTTTTCCGGCTACAACAAGCCAAAACGCACCCCAAATCACCCCAAAAAATCACACGCAGTCCTTGCAAAACAAGGCGACAAAGTAAAACTTATCCGTTTTGGCCAACAAGGCGTCAAAGGCAGCCCGGCTGGCACAGCCCGCAACAAGTCTTTCAAAGCTCGCCACGCCAAAAACATCGCCAAAGGCAAGATGTCGGCGGCTTACTGGGCCAATCGGGTGAAGTGGTGAGTATCTGTCAAAATGACATTAAAGTAGGAAACTGACCGTGGTTTACAGCGCAAACATCCCCCCTACAGGCGCTTCGGTCAGCGAGTCGCCTTTTGTACGCGACCTAGAAGTAATCGCCATGATGGCGGACTGGGAAGTAATGGCTGCCGTAACTCGCGGCACCAATTACATCCGTGATCTATGCGAAACATATCTCCCACAAGAACCCCGCGAAGACGACCAGGCCTATGAGACCCGTGTCGACCGCAGTGTCCTTTCCCCCTACACCAGCCGCCTAATCGAAACCGCCGCCGGTGCGATTCTGCGCAAACCGATCCATATCGAAGGTGACGACTACTGGCTCGAACTAAGCGAAGATATTGACGGCCTCGGCTCAAACATCAATGAGTATGCGCGTCGCGCCTTGGTTAGCAGCCTTACCTTTGGTCATAGCGCAGTACTGGTCGACTACCCCGCCGCAACAGCTGCTCGAAATCTGGCTGAAGAGCGTGCAATGGGCCGCCGCCCCTATTTCGTGCATGTTGACGCACCACAAATTTGGGGATGGCGCCAAGCTGACTACACGATGCCCGGCAGCCCCCTCACCCAAATCCGAATCCACGAGTACGCAACCCGCCCTCTAAACGATTTTGGTGAAGAGCAGGTCGAGCAGATGCGAGTCATCTACCCAGGCCGGTATGACCTGTACACGTTGGGCCAAGACGTCGTCGAATTTTCCCAAACCGGGGGCTTCAGCCTGGACGAAATTCCAGTGGTGCCCATTTACAGCAACCGCCGGGGCATGTTGCGCTCTCAACCGCCCCTGCTCGACATCGCGAACCTCAACATCACGCACTACCAAAGGCAAGCCGACCTAATCCACGCCCTCCACATCGCAGCAATGCCAACACTTGTCCTGGAAGGCTGGGACGACACTATTGGCGCAGCAACGATGGGTGTCAACTACGCAATCGCCATGACGCCTGGCAACAAGGCGTACTACGTGCAAGCCGACGCAACCAGCTTCGACGCCCAGATGCAAGAGCTGCAATCGTTGGAAGGCCAAATGTCCACGCTTGGCGTCACCAAGCTGTTCGGCCAAAAGTTTGTTGCCGAGTCTGCCGAAGCCAAGCGCATCGACCAAGCCCAAAGCAACTCAGTGCTGGCCATCATCAGCCAAGAACTGGAGAGCGCCCTGAATCAGGCCTATGGCATCGCCGCCAAGTATGTAGGTGTCGAACCACCTGTAATACGCATTGACCGCGATTTTGATTACTACCGCCTGATCGGCCAAGACGTAGCAGTCCTTTCCGACCTAAACAGCAACGGCAAGATCAGCGATGAAATGCTGCTTGAAATCCTGCGCCGTGGCGAAATCCTGCCCGACAACACCAACGTCCAAGAAGAAGCAGCAAAAATCATCGAACCCGCGCCTACCCCAACCCCCGCTGTTGTAGTTAACGAGAGCCCTGTAGAATAGTATTGTCTAAATAGATTTTCCCGTGTCCGAAGAACAGCAAGCAAATTCTCCTGTGGAGAATGCGGTTGCTCAGCCCGTGGCTGACACCAATGATCTACAGAAACAAGTCGACGCTCTAAAAGCAAAAAACGCTGAGCTTATCAATGAGCGCCGCAAAGACAAGGAAAACCGCGAACAGCTGCAAAACCAGCTAAGCGAAATCGAATCCGCAAAGAAAAAAGCCGAAGAAGCACGTCTTGCCGAATCAGGCGAGTACAAAACCCTTTGGGATGACGCCCAAACAACAATTTCTTCTTTGAAGCAAGCACTTGCCGAAAAAGAAGCCGAAGTAGATCAAATTAAACAAGGCTATTCAAAAGAACAACTGCGCTCAAATATGCTGTCGCAGTTGTCATCGGCTGGTGCGCTTGCGCCTGATCAGCTGTATCGTCTAGTAGAGGACAACCTTCGCACCAAAGATGGTCAGCCTGTGGCTGTTATCGGCGGTGTGGAAACTCCGGTGGCCGAATACGTGGCCAACCTTAAAAACCCCGGCAGTGGCTACGAGCATCATTTCGCAGCTAGTAACACCGCCGGCATGGGCGTTACGGGCAGTGCCCGCGCCACATCCCTTCCAGGCCAAAACAACCCGTGGTTGAAAGACAGTTTTAACGTAACCGAGCAAATGATTCTTCTCGCTAAGGATCCAGACAAAGCTCGGATACTTAAAGCTGAAGCCGGAAGATAGTCCCAGTGGGACGCATCCCGTAAACCCGTTTTTAGGAGCCGATCATGGCCGCTATTTCTGAAAACTATTCCGGCGGAACATTCCTGTCGGATCTAGTTACGCGCCCTGAATTCCTTCAGTACACGTCTGAAGGCATTTTTGAGCAATCCAAGTGGATCCAAAGTGGCATTGTCCAGCGCAACGCCGCCCTGGATGCCCGTGCCGGTGGTACGCGTGTTCGCGTCCCGTTCCATGACCCCATCAACCCAACTGAGGAACAGATCCTCAGCAACGCGACTTGGGGAACCTCTGGCGCTGGCTACCTGACTCCACAGGGCACGTCTGCCGACGAGCAGATCATGACCCTGCTGCACCGTGGCTTCAGCTATGCCCAGGATGACCTGAGCGTGCTCGGATCCGGAGCTGACCCCCTCGCCCATGTGCGTAATCAGCTGACCGCTGCCATCAACAAGCTGAAGACTTCCACCCTGAAGGCCCAACTGCTGGGTTTGTTCGGTGGAATCACCGGCAATGGCGTCCTTGGACCCAACCAGCACGACGCTTCCGTTGCAGGTGCAACCCCTTCCGAGTCCAACTACATCTCAGTTGGCAACGTTCTGGAAGCCAAGAACAAGCTGGGCGAGCGTGGTGAAGAAGTCGACACCATCGCAATGCACTCCGCTGTTGCTTATTACCTGCAACAGATCGGAATGCTGGTGTTCAGCACTTCAGCACTGTCCGCATCAGGTGCCATTACCTGGGCTGGCGGTGGCGTCGGCGTTACCCAGCCAGAAGTGGCAACCTTCGCAGGAATGCGGGTCGTTGTTGACGACCAGCTGACCTACCTGACCGGTGGTACTTCTACCCACCGCGTCAAGTACCCGGTGTACATGTTCAAGTCTGGCGTTGTTTCCGAGGGCATCCAACAGGATCTGCGCCTCGCCGCCGACCGCAACATCCTGTCCATGCAGGACGTGCTGGCTGTGGATTACCACTACGGCTTCCACATCACCGGTACCAAGTGGGCCGCCGCTGGCGACAACCCCACCAACGCCGCAACCTCCGGCAACCTGGCCAACACCAGCAGCTGGAACCTCGTGTTTGCGACCACCAAGATGGTGCCCGTCGTGCGCCTGCTGGTCAACACCCCCTTCGATACCACCGCTTATTCCTGATAAGCTCTGGTCGCGAGATCTACCGAGCCCCCGAAAGGGGGCTTTTTTATTGCGTCAAAGCAGCCCAAGCCGCATTTTTTCCTGCCGCTCAAACACTTCTTGGGTACGAGCCACCATTTTGTAAGACCGCAAAACCATCTGGTTGACGATGGTATAGCTGACCTTCAGCTCATTAGCGATCTCTGGAACGTTCTTGCCCTTTTCACGTAATTTTTGAATCTCTTTGACTACATCAGAAAATTTCCGTGGTTTTTCAGCCTTAGGCTGCTCGTCTTTCTTTACGCTGCTGGCCATGGACTCACTTTTACGAATCGGCATGGAACTAGTAAGACTTTTCATTATCAAGGATAGTACAAGAACTTTTATGGACATCCCCGCCAGCACAGTCAGCGAAAGCCAAGCTCAAATTGAGCTAAGCGGTGGGACGGTCTACCACGCAAAAATCCTTCCCAAACCGCAACGGCGTGCCAGAGCTAAACTCAGAAAAAGGATGTATTAAGCCGTGGCCGCAACAATTGACGCCACTCTCCAAGGGGCATCGGCCAACAGCTATGTAACGCTGGCCGAGGCAAACGCATACTTTGAAACAACACCTGACGATTCAACGTGGACAGATAAAACAGACGACCAGAAGAACCGTGCAATTATTTCAGCAACTCGTTTTATTGACGATTTTGAGTTTTACGGGGACCGCTGCACCACCACGCAAGCCCTGAAATGGCCTCGCAAGCACTACAAGGTCGACGGCGTCGAACTCAAATGCACCTTCATCCCAGACGAGGTCAAAGTAGGCACCTTCGAACTGGCGCGTGCCTTAGCCAACAACCCAAACGCCCTGACCGGCAGCAAAGGCACTGACGGCACCTACGAAGAAGTCAAACTTGGCGACCTTGAAGTCAAGTACAACACAAGCTCCCAAAACCCAGGGATGATCAACACCATCCTCGACGTATTCCCGTGGGTTGCGACTTACATCGGCCCTTATATCTTGTCAGGTGTCAACCACGCCGTAAAGCTGGAGCGAGGTTGACATGGCACTAATCGACGACGTATTCGGCGACATCCCAGGGACCCTGCTTGCTGACTGGGGCCAGGACATTTCTTACATCAAAGTCAGCCTCCCTAGCGCCTATGACCCCACCACTGGAACGATTACTGAATCCGAGACCACCGTCACGGTCAAAGCCGTAATAACCAACGTCAATCCTCGTGAGTACGATGGCTTGTACCAAACAACCGACCTCAAGGTGATGTTTGGAGCAAAGGAGCTTGGTGACTACTACCCAACACAAGCAGACAAAATCCAGTACACGCAAGCAGGCGTAACCCGCGAGGCCAAGCTGATGAACATCGTTACGGAACGCGGTACCAAGGCAATCTTCCACACTGCCATCGCGAGGCCCCAGTAATGGCAGCAAAAGAGTTTAAAGATCTTATTCCAGACGTTTCAGAAACCGTCAAAAAAGCTTTACGCCAAGCTTCAGTAGAAATTATGAACGGCCTAGTGGAAAGCGGCCCCGCCTATTCAGGCGAGTTTTCTTCAGCCTGGTACGCAGTACAACCCGGCGAATCCCCAGGTGGAAACCGATCCAGCAATAAAGAATATCACTACGACTTGAGGAATGTTCCTAAGTCCAGGTTTAAAAAGCTAAAACCAGGATCTTATTACGAAATAGCGAATGGAATGAGTTACGCCCCACAAGCTTTAGACCTAGAGCCAGGAGAGTGGCGTCAACCTGAAGAAGAACCTATTAAAAAACCTGTGAATAGAGGAGAACGCACAGGCAATATGCGCCATGAGGTTAGAGGAAATGAAGAGGTAGGCTCGGTCAGCACAGCACAAGCCAACTGGTACAACACTTACATCCGAGGCGGCGGCCTGGAACGTGATTTTGGTAGAGGCGTTAAACTTGGTTTCAGAGACGGCCCTCTTGGTAGCAAAAAAGGTTTTGGCTAATGGACTACCAAAAAATTAGAGCTGCTGTCGAAAACCCGCTTTTAACAGCTTTTAACGACCTGTCACCGGCAGTACCTGTTTACTTCGACAACATAACCGCCGTACCTCCCAACATCACCACCGAATACGTTCGTGTAAACGTAACTTTCGGCATTACTAACGAACCCACCCTGACCAGCAGCCTCGACAACGCCCGTGGTGCGCTGGTCATCCGCGTTTTTACAGAAAAAGGCAAAGGTCCCGCTAGAAACCAAACGCTGCTTACAACCGCAGTAAACGTATTAGAAACGCTCAACGACACAGCAAAAACAAACAGCGGCGTGTTTTTCCGAGTAGGTGAAATTAACGGACCCACATTCTCTGCTGTAGAGGAATCGCCTCATTTCATGGGACGTATAGACACCGGTTATGTAGCGACGGTATTAAGTTAAATCGAAGGGCTATCCTGTAAGTAGCTGGGCAGTGCCCGCAGAAAACCTCATTCTCTGGTACGCCAATGGCCGCCACCGTTCTGTCCGGCACTTCCGGTGCCCTGTATTACAAACCTGCTGGCACCCTGGGCCAGTTTGCCGAAAGCAATGTTGACGTCACTAATGACGAGATCACCGTTGCTCCCTATCTGAACTTTAAAACCGGTGATCCGGTTGTGTTCAGTGTCGTCAACACCACAACCGGCGCAGCTGGTTCTGGAACCCTCCCCGCTGGTATCACCGCTGGCACGACGTACTACGTCATTGCTTACGCCAACACCACGGGAGTCATGCAGGTGTCCGCCACTTCAGGCGGTTCCACCATCACCATTACTGACGACGGAACTGCTGTTGCTCCCAACAAGTTCCAAGTTGAGTATGCAAGTTTTGCTTCCGTGGCACAAGTCAGGGAGTGGAGCTTCGAAGTGACCCGTGATGAAATCGATGTAACCACCATCGGTAACGCCCCTGGCCAGTTCGTGCCATTCCGCACGTTCATCGCTGGTTTTGCTGATGGCTCAGGCAGCGCAACGGTGTATTTCACCGACACCGACGACGCCCTGGGCAACCGGATGATCGAGGACTCCCTCCAACGCATCCAGACTGGCTGTAAGTTCAAGCTGTATACAGATCAAGTATTCAGCAGCGGAACGCTTAGCGACGCTTTGAGCCGTTCTATTGAGTTTGAAGCCAACCTGACTTCCGCAAGCCTGTCGATCAACCCTGACGACGCCCAAGCTGTGGAAATTAACTTCCGCCCAACCACCACCCCGACTTTCGATTTCTCAAAGTCTTGATAAACTAGTAGGGGAAGAGTTGCAGACCCCGGTTAACCGCCGGGGTTTTTCTGTGACTAGTCAGCTACATTAGCTTCATACATCAAACAAAAAGATGCCGGCTTCAAATCTGCGCGCAATCGACAAGCTCCGTAAAGCAGCCAACCTTGAGCCTATTAAAAAAGAAGTAGAACTCAGCGATGGAACGGTTTTTGTTTTGTATCACACGCCAATGGTGATGGCAGAGCGTGAACGCGCACAGCGCAACGCTAAGTCTGATGATGCAAACGCCTTTGCACTACAGCTGCTGGTGGCCAAAGCACTCGACGAAAACGGCCAAAAGCTTTTTAACGCAGGAGAAATCGATGTCCTCAAAAACGAAGTAAAGGACAAAGACCTTCAAGCGCTGATGCTGGCCATCCTTACCGAGGACGAAGCTGCCGACATGGACCCAAAATCCTGAGCGCTGAACTTCGCAAAGACAACTGGCTCATGCTGCAGTTTGGCGTTGCCAAAGAACTTGGCATGAGCTTGTCGCAAGTTCGCGCCACCATGACCCCCGAAGAACTCATCGGGTGGAGCGCCTACTTCAAGGTAATCAACGACGAGCAGCAAAAGGAAATCGATAAAGCGAGACGTCGCCGCTAAAGTAGAAAAACAGGTATGTGTAAGCCGTGGCAAGCTATCAGGCAAAACTTGACCTGCTCGTCACCGGAACGGATCGCATAAGGCGTCTTGAAAAAGAAATAAACCAGCTTGAAGCCAAAATCAATAAAATTAACAAAAGCACCACAACTGATGTATCTAAAGATTTTTTAAAGAGAACAGTTCAAGGGTATAAGGAAGTAGCTCAAGAAGTTGAAGTAGCAACAAAAAATACAAGACAACAACTCATGCAACAGCTGAAGCTTAATTCAGCTGTCCGCCTATACGAACGGAGACTTAAAGAAATACAAGAAGTTAGCGTAGGTAAAAAAGAAGATAGGGAGGCAGTCGACGAATTAGTAAGAACTTTTAATGTATTTAAAAATTTAGGTGACACTGCCGGCATCAACGAGGTAGCTACACAGCTGGGACGCATAAGTGAGACAAATAGACAAATTAGTCGAGTTGAACAGCAAAGAAATGCAAATATGTCAGCATTTACACAGGCAAATAAGCAAATTTTAGACTACGAAGCGCAAGGCTTAAACGTAGCTAAAGCACGCAAAAAACTCGATAAATTTGGAGAAGTATCTAGTACAAACCAAATAAGGAGAGCCAGAGTTTATCTTGATGAGTTAAAAAGACAACTCAAGGTACTAAGTGAGCAAAGCAGGGAATTAAAAAGACAAAGACAGGAAACAAATAAACAGAAAGGCTCCGCAATTATTGGCGGCGCTTTCCCACTTCTGTTTGGCCAAGGCCCAGGGGCGGCAGCTGGCGGTGCAATCGGTGGGGCCATTGGCGAAAGCCTTGGCGTAGGTGGCTTTGCCGGTTCTTTGGCTGGTACGGCTATTGGAAACGCTTTAGACACAGCTGTACAAAAAGCTGCCGAACTAGGCAACGCTTTGAACTCAGCCACGCAGAATATGCAGGGGCTTAGGGATGCTGGCGTTGAAGTAACGGACCAGACTCAACTACAAGTAGAAGCAGCTTTAAAAATCGGTGATGCTTTCGCTGCGCAACAGCTTGCGACTAAAGCAGTAGCACAGCAAACAGGGGATCTTGACGGCCGCTTAGCGCGCTTGGCCTCAGGCAGCATTTCCGAACTTCAGAAGGCCTGGAACGGCATCGTAAATGCGGTAAGCACTACTGTTGGCGTGCTTGCGGCTCCGTTTATTAATGCAATTACGGTTATTTTGCGTGGTGTGCAAGGTGTATTTGTAGCTTTTAACGCTATTGTTTCCGCCGCTGAAAAACTTTTAAGACTTATTCCTGGTTTTGCTTTTCTTACTGATGCTCTTGCTGACCAAGCTTTAGTCACATCTCAGACATACCAAGAACGGCAAGTAGAGCTTGCAAAAGAGGCACAAACGCTAGAGAAAAATTTAGCAACACAAAAAGCTTCAGTTGAAATCACTAAGCAGTCTATTGGGTTTACCGCACAACAAAATAAACTGCTTAAATATCAAGCTGAAAGAGCAAAAATAGTTGCTGACAACATTAAAAGTGTACAAGACAAAAGAGTAGAGCTTGGGGCAGCGCGCACACCACAAGAAGAACGTAAACAGCAACGCATTATTTTTGCTATAGAAGAGCAAGGCAAAGAAAAATTAAAAGAGCTTGATTTTAAAATTCAAGCAGATCTGTTTAATACTAGAAAGCGCCACAACAAAGAAATCGCAGACTTTAATGAAGCAACTTTAAAAAAGATTGAGCAACTTAACATAAGCGTAGAACGCAAAATATTTAACGAGAGGTTAAAGGCTCAAAGAGGCATAGAAGATGCAAGGTTACGCAGTCTTCAAGCCAGTTTAGATCTAGAAATTCAGTTAACCCGTGAAATCCAAGAAAGACGGTCTGCCGCAACCGCCATAAACAACCTTTACAGGACTATTGGAGCGAACCTCTCAGGTGCTCCCCAAGCTTCTGCTAAAGCAGAGCTTCAAAATGCTGTTGCAGTTTACAAAGACGCTGTTCAAAAAACTCAAGAAGACAGAGCTTTAGCAGAGAAAAAGATTGCACTTGATTTGCAAAAATCTACTGTCAAAATTGAACGTTTAAAGTTAGATAACGCAATTGCTATCGGAAGAATAAACAAAGACAACGAAAGAAAAGTAGCTGAAATTAAAAATGACATCGTTAAAAAACAACGAGCACAAGCTACATATGAACTCGGCGTAGTTAAGTTTAGAGCAGACGCACGTATCAAAGAAACAATAGCTAATTTAAAAGCCGATAATGCTCGACGAGAAGAATCCTTAAAAACGCAGCAGTTTGGTGCGATGGGGCAACGTAGAAACGTAACTGACCCAGTTATTGAGCAAAATAAAAAAGCAATAAAAGAGCTTGAAGCCTATGTAACACAATTAGCCACTAGTTTTAGAGACATAGAATCTAAGATACCCAAACTAGAGTCTGTTACTTCTGCCTCATTTAGCGTGGCTGAAGTACCTGATACTTCTGAAGCTCTGAGCCTTGCACTGCAAGACGAACAAGACCAATTGGCAACTATACAAAGAAAAATTGCGGCACAAAAACAAATAACGGGAGAACAAAAAGCTGCCGCTGACCTTGTAATCCAAACTTTAAGTGGTATAGAAAGCCAGTCTGCGCAGCTTGATCAAATAGGTAAAACTTTAGAGCAAAATGCAGCTTACCAAGGGCTGTATAGAGAGCAAATTACTAATGGTGTAAACCCTGCCTTAGCTGAGCAGCTTATTACAACCAAACTTATCGGCGATCAGCTTGTTGCAAACATAGATTCGGCTATTGGCGCTATGCAAGGGCTTGAAGGCTTTGAACAAGATATTAAGAACTTAATGGACCTCAAAGGTGAGGTTGAAGGTAGGGTTCTTAGCCTGCAAGCAGCTCAGATACAGCAGTTCAAAGGGCCTTTAGACCAGTTCATTCAGGACAGTACAGACCAACTTCTTCAGCTTGAGGAAGTAGGGGTTCGTGTTGCCCAAGGAATTGGCGATGCAATAGGCAGCTCTCTAGCTAGCGGAATTACAAGTTTGATTGAAGGCAGTGAGTCCGTTCAAGAAGTATTCGCCAACATGCTGAAGAGCATTGGTCAACTTTTGGTCCAAGAAGGCACCAAGATGATCGCCACCTACATTGCCATCGGTATCGCTAAAGCCTTTGCAGGCATGGGCAGTAGCACGCCAAAAATCGGTACAGACACAAATTATTTCAGCCAAGATTTTAACCCTATGAGTTTCATCCAGCCGCGTGCAAATGGCGGTCCAGTTAGTCCCAACAACACTTACATGGTCGGTGAAAACGGGCCGGAGTTTTTCCGCCCAACACAAGCCGGCCGCATTGATTCCAACAGTGACATGCGTGCCGCGATGTCCAGGCAGCGTAATGCTGGCCCATCAATGAACTTCAGCTTCGAAACCACCAATATCGGTGGAACGGAATACGTCAGCCGTGAGCAACTTGAAGCTGCAATGGCCGTCACCCGCAAGCAAGCTGCAAGCGACGGTGCAAAGCGAGGTATGAACATGACTCTGGATAAAATGCAGCATAGCCCTGCAACCCGCCGCCGCGTAGGTATCTGATGGCAAGTACATTTCCCCCAATGAGACCTTCATCTAGAAGTTTTCAAATGGGGGAACTCCCCATGAAGACCTACAGGTCTCTGTCAGGCGTAACGGTTCGGCGTGTTTTCGGAAACAAAAAGCAGTCATACAAGCTTGACCTTGAGTTCAAAAACATTGCTGACTCAGGCGGCGAACTAACGACTGGTGCGGGTACTGCCCTTGCCATCATTGAGCACTACAACGAAGCTCTAGGAACCTTCGATGAATTCAACCTCCCAAATGCAGTTTTTAACGGAATGAACAACGACCTCAGAGACCCGATCAAAAGCCCTTATACAAATCTCAAGTGGCGCTATGCAGAACCACCAAAAGTAACCTCTGTATTCAGAGGGCTCAGCACTGTTAGTGTCTCGCTTATAGGTGAGATTTCTATCTAATGGACCAAACCATCCGCATCTGCCAATTCATTGAAATCACTGCTGCTACCGGCAAGGTCTACAGGTACCAAAACTATTTTGTAAAGGAAACTAAAGTTTTAGCCGGGCAATCCTATAGCTTTGCTGCCTTCCAAATCGAAGGTGGCGTATCGAGCCTTAACGGGGACAACGATCAGCTACAGCTTTTGTTCCCTGCCATGGAGTACGTGGTTCGTCTCGTTGAAGAAAACGAGGGCAACCGTAAAAGCAGTTTGGCCGTGCATACCCGTTACATCACTGCAAGCGAAAGCATTAGTGGCGGGTTTTCAAATTTTTTCATTGGCATCGGCGCATCGTTTAGCGAAGACACAATGGAACTACGCTTTCGTTCCGCGCTTGATGGAATCACACCAAACCTGCCTGGTCAAACCTTAACGCTCCAAAACGCAGGAATTTTGCCCCTCGACTCCCAAATAAGCTTCCGATGAACGACCTGATAGGTCTTGAATACTGCTGGGGCGCCCACCCCCGCGATGGTCGAAACAAAACTGACTGCTTCCAGCTTGTATGCGAAATCCGCTCCAGGCTGGGCCTTTCCGACTACAGCGAAAAATACTCGTGGGCCTACTGGCTCTACGACGAAAAGTCCTTGCCACCAAAACGAATGGCACGTTGGTTATTACATAGCGGCGAGCGGATTAAAATACCAAGAGTTGGTGCGGTTGCATTGCTCGCAGAACCAGACAACGCAGCCCTCGGGACAGTGACAGACCAAGGTTTGATCTGCATTGCTCCTGGTGGTCGCGTCGTTTGCATTCCGGTGGGACGTGTAGCAGCACATTATTTCTGGGTTGACTGATGAATCGCAAGCTTCTTCCTTACGAGCATCAGCTAATCGAAGCTCTTGGCGTCACCAAAGAAGAGTACTTAAATTTTGTTGATATTCAGCGCGA
>MDSW01196066.1_pt1 | contig 16675 bp, 9 predicted proteins | sample 811171 | NCBI WGS metagenome assembly MDSW01 (sample SAMN05326641, study PRJNA326480) | marine metagenome | isolation source: seawater | place: Atlantic Ocean: North West | collected 2012
GGGGGGGGGGGCGGGTCGCGCGGGGCGATCGCGAAAAGCGCGCGCGCGAGGAAACGCCCTCCCGGTTCGGGGAAGGCGGCCCGGGGCGCGCGATCGAGGCGCCGAGCGCGCACCGGGACACTCCGCGTTCGCGTCCGCGGGCACGACGGGCGCGTCCGTGGCCGTCATCTCGCGCGAGGGTCGATCGCGCGCGACGCGGAAGACCGCGGGTCGGACGCGCGTCGAAGTGAACCCCCGGGGAGTGCCGGGCGAGACGCCCTCGCCGCGCCGAGCGCCGGTTGGTGAGAGAGTGCGCATCAGCGGCGACGACGACCCGGCGCAGGCCGCGGGGGGCGCGCGCGGAGGCAATTCGCGCGCGCGATTTTTTCGTCCGGCCCGGTGGCTCGTATCTTCTTCCGGTGCGCCGATCCGCGCGCGCTCGCAGACCCTCGACGCGCCGGAGGCGCCCGGGTTCGGACTCCGTCGGGATCGACCGCGCGCGTCGCGCTCGACTCGCGGGGGCCGGCCACGCGATCGCGTCCGGCGGCTCGCGGCACCGCGCGGCGCAGCACGAGGCGCGTCGGTTCACGCGCACAGCGTCAGGATGCAGGCGGACAAGCCCCGCGGGGGCGATTCCAGGTTTTCCGCGCGCGCGGACCAGGGCGGCGCCGGGGACGCCAAGGCGGACGATCGCGGGTTCGCCGGGAAGCCGAAGTACCTGGATCAGGACACGGACAGCTCGGAGGACGCGAGCAGCGGCGACTCCTCCGCGGACGAGGACGAGCAGAGCTGGATCTCGTGGTTCTGCTCCCTCAAGGGCAACGAGTTCTTCTGCGAGGTGGACGAGGAGTACATCCAGGACGACTTCAACCTCAGCGCGCTCTCGAGCATGGTGCCCTACTACGACTACGCCCTCGACCTGATCCTGGACGTGGAGTCCCCAAACGACGACATGCTCACCGAGCAGCAGCACGAGCTCGTCGAGTCCGCGGCCGAGATGCTCTACGGCCTCATCCACGCGAGGTACATCCTCACCTCCCGCGGCATGGTCTCCATGCTCGAGAAGTACAAGCAGTGCCACTTCGGCAGGTGCCCGCGCGTGTACTGCAACAACCACCCGTGCTTACCCGTCGGCACCGGCGACGTGTTCCGCACCGCCACGGTGAAGATCTTCTGCCCGAAGTGCGAGGACATCTACTTCCCCAGGTCCAAGTACCAGGGCAACATCGACGGCGCGTACTTCGGCACCACCTTCCCGCACCTCTTCCTCATGACGTACGGGTACCTCAAGCCGCAGCGGTGCCAGGTGCGGTACGTGCCGAGGATCGTCGGGTTCAAGATCCACGACCCGAGCAAGAAGGCGAACAAAAAGGAGAAGGAGGCGCTGGGCGATGAGAAGGACGAGGAGGAGGGGAGGGCGGCGAACGAGAAGACGGCGGGCGGGGGAGGCGCGGAGGCGAAGTGATGACGCGACGCGAGCGGAAGCGGATCGAGCGACGCCGACGAGGGCGCAAGATGTCTCGTCTCGTCTCGGGGTGTGATGTGCACGCGAACGCGCCCTCGTCGAACGCCGCGAAGATCATCCCGCCAGGCCTCTCGTCGCGCGCTTCTCGAACCCCTTCTCGAGCGTCGCGCGTCCCCCGAAAAGGTTCGTTTTCGTTTTTTCTCAGACGCACGAAACGTCGTCGTGAACAGCGATGACGAGCGACGACGCGATCGTCGTCGGTTCCCGCGTCGCCCCGCGCGTTCGTCCTCACGTCGGGTGACGCGCGTCGGCGCGCGCGCGCGCGATGTCGCTCCTTTCGTTCAGCGTGTATAACAAGATGGTGGGCGCTCCGCCCGTTCCACGCGCCCGCCGTCGCGCTCGTCTCCCCCGCGCCTCGCGTTCGCCCCGCGTCTGACCCCGGGGGTCGCCCTCGCCCTCCTTCCCTCGCCTCCCCTCCCCTCCGCAGGGCGCGTGTCTCTTCGCGCACAGCTGGCGGACCCCCCCCGAGCTCGAGGCGTCCGAGGCGGACGCGCGCAAGATGCAGTTCGGCATGCTCTTCTCCCTGAAGCAGCTCGTGCGTAAGCTCCGCCCGGTCTCCGACCCGGCCGCCCCGGACCCCGCGTTCCTCGCGTTCCGCACGAACAACTACAAGCTCCACGTCGCGGAGACCGCGACGGGCCTGCGGTTCCTGCTCCACACCGAGCCGAGCGCGCCGAACATGCGCGACGCCGTGGCGCGATGCGTCGCCGCCTACGCCCTCGAGACGGCGAACGACCCGCTCGTCGAACCCGTCTCCGCGGAAGCCAACGCGACGGACGCCGCCGAGATTCGAAGACGGCTCGAGGGCTCGGGGTTCGTGGAACGGATCGAGCGCGCCATCAGAGGCGCCCCCGCGGGGGGAGGGGGAGGAGGCGCGGGCGCGCTCGCGAGCGACGCCAAGCGAGCGGGGGGGCGGCCGGGGGTGCCGGGCGAGCGATCGTGACGCGCGGACGCGCGTCGTCCGAACGACGCGGGTGGGTCGGTGGGTGGGTTCGTCGAGCCGCGCGAAGCGGCGACCTTGCTTCGCGCGGCGCGAAAATCGAAAATCAAAACACGAGGTCGACGTACTTCGCCCTCCTGAGATCCGCGCCGTCCTCCGAGGGGTACAGCTCGCGGACGAAGCCCACGATGACGTCCTGCGCCGCCTTCCTGAGCGCCCTGATCTCCTTCGCCCCCCTGACCTCCCCCCTCGCCCCTCGACGCCCCGCGGCTTCGGCGCCCCCTTCCCGCGTCGCCTCCGCCGTGGCGACGCCGTAGAAAATCTCGAGACTGGCGAGGTCGTGCAGACTCGTCTCCATCTCCGCCGCCGCCAGCTCGCGGACGTACTCCGCCAGGTGCGCGTTGAGCCTCGGCGGGTTCAGCGCCCAGTGCGCGATCAGCGCGACGCGGTTCGCGACCGCGCTCTGGTCGAAGTACCCCCTCTCGCGTCCCCGCTCTTTCCCCCCCCCGCGGCTCGCGTCGACCCGCGGCAGCAACCGGCGCGCGACGTGCAGCGCCTCGACGACGTTGGCGAGGTACACCACCGGCGGTTGGCCGCCCCTGTTCCCGCCGCGGAGGGTTCCGTTTCCGGGGCCGGGGTCGAACCGCTTCGCGCACGACTGCAGGAACCGGACGTAGTCGTCGTCCGCGTCCGAGGAGAGGATCTCCGACGCGAGGGCTCGCGCGGCGAAGACGTCCGCCTTGGACCCGAGGGTGAGGACGAGGTCGAGGAACGAGAGCATCTCCTTCGCCAAGCCGGAGACGAGGACGACGCCCCGGACGCTCTTGCCCTGCTCGAACCGCTCCCACGCCATTCGGACCCAGTGGAACACGTGCTTGTCGAAGAGGTTCGACGCGGACGACACGATCGCCGAAGCCGCGAGGGAGGCGAGGCGCGCCGACTCGTCGGACTCCGCCGGAGTCGCCTCCGGAGGAGCCGCCTCCGAAGCCGGAGCGCCCCCCTCCGAAGCCGGAGCGCCCCCCTCCGAAGCCGAAGCCTGCGCCGAAGGAGTCGCCTCCGCCTTCGCCTTCGCGGCGAGTCGCTCCTGCGCGAAACGCAGGAAAAAGTGCGCGAGGCTCATGAAGCTGAACGCGCGCGCCTCGTACTCCTCGCTCCCGGCCGCACTCTGCTCCTGGTGCCTCAGCTGGTTCCAGCTCGCGAGGATGATCTCGTTGAACCCGCCCGCGCTCAGGTCGTCCGCGAGCCGCGCCAGCGCCTCGCGCGTCGCGAGGTTGAGCGCCCCGCCGAACGCGTCGCGCGCCGCGCCCCGCGCGTCCGACGACGCGGACCGTCCGTCGCCGCGCGCGTTCGTCCGACGCGCGTCGCTCGACGCGCCGCTCGGAAGGCTCCCGAAATACTCCGACGGCACGCGCGCGGCCGCGCCGATCGAGCCGCGGGGGCGCTTCCCGCCCGCGGTCACCTGCGCCGCGAGCGCTCGCGTGCTCCGACCGCCGAAGCGCCCGTGGCGGATGGACGTCGCGCGAAGCCGCTTCGCATCCACGTACGCGCCCCGCCGCCGCTTCTCGCCGCGGGAAGCCTCGTCCTCCGCGTCGTCGTCCCCGAACGCGTCCCCCTCCGCCTCGGGGGCCGAACCGTCGCCGTCGGGGTTCTTCGCGGCGGTCTCCGCCGCGAGAAGGAGCCCCGCGAGCTCGGTCGGGCTCTGGCCGTCGAAGAGGAGCGAGAAGATCTCCACGAGAAGGGAGGAATCCTCGACGAAGGGTTTCCTCCGCGCGTCCTTGGCCATCTGCGCGAGCAACCGCGTGACGCGCAGATCCTCCAACGCCTCGACGAGTTCCTCCTTCATCCGCGCCCTGGCGTGGTGGCTCTCGCCGCCCTCCGCGCCGCGCTTCACGCCTTGCGACGGCTCGGCGGCGAGGAGGAGGTTCCGCATGAGGGTCAGGAACAGCTGGATGACCTTCGGGTCGTCGTCGCGCATGCGCATCTGGCTGCTCTCGTACCGCTCGAGCGGGCCGGCGAGGCGCGCGAACAACACGGGGAACAGAGCCGCCTTGGCTCCGAGCATGACCTCCAGCGCGCCCTTCACGCACGCGCTCTGCTCGATGGCGTTCTTCGCGCCGGTCTCCGCGGGGAGGGTGAGGAAGACGAGGAGCTTGACCGCGTCCAGCGCGAGCGCGTCGTGCTGGCCGTCGTGGTACGACACGAGGAGCGGGAGGACGTCCTTCTTGAGCACGTTCCAGCGGTGGAGGCGGAGCGTGACGGGGCGCTCCTTGGACGCATCGCGGCGGAGGAAGCGGAGGAGGTCTTGCAGGGTCTCTGAGGTCGAGCGCGGGAGCGGAGGGGGAGGGGAGGGGGAGGCGTCAGGCGGGGCGAGAGCGCGAGGGCGCGACGGCGCGAGCGGGCCGAGCTCGTTGGGAACCCGGAGATTTGAACCACGACGATCGGGAACGCGGGGGAGACGCACCCTGACACTGCGGGTCCTTGACGTAGACGCCCGGGGCGTCCGCGTCGGTCGCGGGGTTCTTCTTCCCGAGGGAGCTCGCGAGGCTCTGCAGGTGCGCCTCGTCGAAGCTCTCCTCCGCGGCGTCCATCGCCGACGCGCGCCGCGTTCAAATATGGCCCGATCGAAACACCGACAGCCGAGAAGGTCTCCGCGGTCAGCAGCAACGTCTGCGGATCGATGCGTCCGATGAGGGTCGACCCGATCGGTCGTGATCGCGCGCGAACCCGCGTTTTCATCGATGCATGCGACCGGCCGACGATCGCTCGCCGAGCGTTCCAGCGGGAAACGACCCCCGTGTCACGCAGCATCGCCCGCGCGCGTCGCCGATGGCGTCGCCGACGGAGGAGGAGCCTCCTCCTCCTCCGGCGGCGGCTCCTCCTCCGGCGTTCGCCGCGCTCCTGGCGCTCGGCGCGCGCCCCGCGTTCGGCGCGCCGCTCTCGGCTTGGGCGCAGCTCGCGCTCGCGGTCCTCGCCGTCAGCACCGCGGGCGTGGCGTTCGGCGCGCTCCCCGCGGTGCCCCCCCTCGCGCTCGCCTCCTGGCGCATGCAGAGCACGTCCGCGATCCTCGCCGTCGGCGCGTGGCGCGACGCCTCGCGCGCGGACGCCGAGCTCCTCGCGCGCTGGCGCGCCTCGGCCCCGTCCCTCGCCGCGTCCGGCGCGTGCCTCGGCGCGCACTTCGGCGCGTGGGTCGCCGGTTTGCAGAACACCTCCCTCGCGCACTCCCTCCTCCTCGTCTGTTGCACCCCGCTCCTGCTCGCCCTCGGCGCCCTCGCGATGGGCTTCGACGTCTCGCGAGGCGAAGTCGCGGGCGCGGCGCTCGGCGTCGCGGGCGTCGCGCTCGTCGCGACCGACGCCGGATCCGGAGGAGCCTCCTCCGGCGTCACCTGGGCGGGCGACGTCCTCTCCCTCGGGGGCGCCGCGTTCATCGTCGGGTACATGCTCGTCGGCCACAAACTCCGCGCGTGGATGCCGCTGTTCATGTACGCCTTCCCGGTGACCCTCGTCGCCGCCGTCGCGTTAGCCCTCGCGTCCTTGATCGCGCGGGAGGACGTCATCATCTTCTTCGCCGCGAACGACCGCGGCCGGGACGACGCGACCCCGCCGCCGCGGGTGGTCCTGGGATGGCTCCTCGGCGGCGACTGGAGGACGTTCCTGGTCGTCTCGTACCTCGCCGTCGGCCCGGGGCTCGTGGGGCACACGGGGTACAACGCGGTGCTGAAGCACGTCTCACCGCTCGTCGTCAGCGTGTCGCTGACGCTGGAGCCGCTCCTGGGGACGGTGCTCGGGTACGCCGCGGGCGTCGCCGACGCGCCCGGGTGGAGGACGGCGATCGGGGGGGCGGCGATGACCGTCGCCGTCGCCGTCGTGGTCGTCGCCGAGGCCAACAGGAAACGAAGAAATGATCACACGTAGGAGGCGGGGGACGAGGACTCGTGGTGGAGAGAGGGGCGGGTGATCCGAAGCGCGCCGATACGTTCACGGTGTGGTGTGAGGCGACGGCGGCCGCCGTCGCTATAGATGACTCTACTATACGACTCTACTCCTCGTCGCGCGCGCGGGGCGAACGCGCACGACAAAAGCGCGTTCTCCTCGGACTCGCTCGCGCCTACCTCCTCTCGTCGCTCGAGTCGCCTCTCGTCGACTAAATCTCAACGCAGCGCGAGCGGCGCCTCGAAGGTTTTCGTGACCGTCGGCGGCACGAACGGTTCGTCCTCCGAGGGCGGCGCGTCGGCTTCGGCCCACGTCGCGTGGACGCCGGCGGCGCCGCCCGCGAGGGGCGGCGCGACGACGAGCCCGCCCCTCGCGTCGTCGCCGATGCGCAGGGCCTGGGAGACGGCGGCCCTGAGGTCCCTCCCGTCGCCGTCCTCGACGATCTCCAGCACCGCTCGCTTCGCGCGGTCCACCTCGTCCGGGGTGCCCGTGATCTCGCACGCGCCCGAGGTTTTAGCCACGCGCATCGTCGCGCCCGTGCGGCTCATGAGGTCGTGGATCTTGGCGCCTCCCTTGCCGACGACGCGCGAGGCGTGGATGCCGCAGTTCACGACGACGCCGACGCGGCCGTTCGGGAGGGCGACGGGGTCCGACACCGGCGCCACGAACGGCGCCATGCCCACCTGCACCGCCGGGGGGTCGCCGCTCATCGTGCACGCGCGAGGCGCGCGCGAGGGCGCGAGTGCGCGGAGAGCATTCAAGAGTCAAGAGTCTAGCAGGGAGCCCGCGCGAAAAAGGCGCCCGCCGGTCTCGCGAACGAGTATAACTCGTGCCGATCAAGCACGCCACCGTGATCGGAAGATGCCCCGATCGTTTCCGCGCGACGCCCGATCGAACGAACGCTCGTCTCCGATCGAAAGGGCATCGACGAACGCGTGTGGAAACACTCCCGCGATGACCTGGCGATCGGATCTCGGATCTCGGATCTGCTCCCCCCCTTATCGCCTGCACACTCCACGCGGCGCGCTCGGTTCGCCCGCGCCCCCCCCCCTTCTCCTCCCACGCCCTTCGAGATGCCCGCGCTCTCGCTCACGCAGGGCGCCGCCCTGCGCGGCGCGGACGCCGCTCGTCTCCGTCCCTCGTCCTCCGCCTCCGCGCGCCGCCGCCCCGCGGTCGTCGTCCGCGCGGGCGGTTCGTCGCCCGACGACCCCATCCTCCTCCGCGCCGCGCGCGGTGAGCAGACGGAGCGCCCTCCCGTCTGGCTGATGCGCCAGGCCGGCCGGTACATGGCCGAGTTCCGCGCGTACAGCGACAAGTACGGGTTCAGGCACAGGAGCGAGACTTCCGAGATCGCGATCGAGCTCTCCCTCCAGCCGTTTCGCGCGTTCCAGCCCGACGGCGTCATCATGTTCAGCGACATCCTCACCCCGCTCCCCGCGCTCGGCGTGGAGTTCGACGTCGTCAAGGGCAAGGGCCCGATCATCTCCAACCCCGTGCGCACTCTGGCGGACGTCGCGGCCCTGAAGCCGATGGAGGACCCGGACGCGAGCCTCCCGTTCATCCGCGAGACCATCTCCGCGCTGCGGAACGAGATCGACGGCTCGGGCGCGACCATGCTCGGCTTCATCGGCACGCCGTGGACGCTCGCGGCGTATTCCGTCGAGGGAAAATCGGATCGCCACCTGATCAAGACCAAACAGATCATGACCCAGGAACCCGAGGTGCTCCACGCGTACCTCTCGCACCTCGCCGACGCGCTCGCGGTGTACGTGTGCCACCAGATCGACTGCGGCGCGCAGGTGGTCCAGCTCTTCGACTCGTGGGCGCACCACCTGAGCCCGCGGCAGTTTCTCGAGTTTTCCCTCCCCTACAGCGAGCGCGTCATCGCCGCGGTGAAGGCGAAGCACCCGGACGTGCCGCTCATCTTCCACGCCAACGGCGGCGTCGGGAAGCTCGAGGGGATGAAGGAAGGCTGCACCGCGGACGTCATCGGCCTCGACTGGAGCACGAGCATGGCGGAGGCGAGGGCGGTGTTCGGGCCCGACCGCGTGTTGCAGGGGAACGTGGACCCCATGTACCTCTTCGCGAGCGAGGAGCGAATCCGCGAGGAGGTGAGGAACTGCGTCCGGGACGCGGGGGACGGGAAGCACATCCTCAACGTCGGGCACGGCGTCGTGCAGGGGACGCCGGAGGGGAACGTGGGCGTCTTCTGCGACGAGGCGAGGGCCAGCGTCTACGCCCGCGCGAAGGTGGCGGCGTGAATTAGGATCCGACAGAGGGGAGGGAGAGGGAGGCGGAGGATCCAATTATAAGGTCCGAAGAAGATCCGCGGGCCGCCTCCGAAATCGCGCGCCTCGAGGACGAAGCCGAAGGTCCGAAGGTTCGACGTTCGTCGCGCGTGTTTTAAATCTCACGCATACTACAGCCTCAGCCTCAGCCTCAGCCTCAGCCTCAGCGTCTCACTCACGTCGACTCGCCGCTCGCGCGCAGTAGACTATCCACGTTCGGGACGCACACGAGCCTCCCGGGCACGCGCCCCAGGAACGCGCACTCGCCCTCCGCCCGCTCCGCGCCGTCGGCGTCGCGGCTCTGCGTTCCTTTTTCCTTTTTCCGATTCGGATCGACGCGAATCGCCGCGAGCTGCTCGTCGTGCGCGAACGTCGTCCCCGGGAGGACGTCCAGGACCGTCTCCCCGATCTCGAGCGCCGCCGAGCCGTCCGCGCGGACGACGAGCTCGCCCAGGTACCCCTCGCGCAGGTCCGAGAGCGCGGAGGGCGTCGCGGCGGCGCGATCGCCGTCGACGGGCGCGTCGGCGGCGGCGGCGGGGGCGTCCGACTCGTCCCCGCCGACTCGCCCCCTCGGATCGGTCGCCGTCCCCTCGGTCGCAGTCCCCGATCCCGGTCCCGGTCCCGCCGCCGCGCCGAGCGCGAGCACGGCGGGGAGCTGCACGACGAGGAAGGTCCCCGGGTCGGCCGTCGCGTCCAGGCGGTCGGCGACGGACGCAGATTCGGCCGCCGCGACGAAGCGCGCCTCCTCGCGATCGTCGCGAAGCGCCGTCGGGTAATACTGCGCGTCGTCGATCCAATCCTCGAACGCGCTCGCGCGGGGAGACGCCCCGACGGCGGCGTGGAGAAGCGACGACGAAGGAGCGGAGGCGGAGGCGGAGGCGGGGGCGAAGGCGTCCGGCGCCGCCGCGGGTGGAGGTCCCTCCCCCGGCGCGGAAGCGACGGGCTCGCGCTTGAGCTCGGGTCGGGGTTCGCGTTTCGCTCGAACCGTCGCGGGCGTCCGTCGCGAAGCCGCCGCGTCCGCGTCCGCGTCCGCGGGATCGCGGGTCCCGCGACCCGCGCGATCCTCCGCCTCCGCGGCGGGTTCGGGCTCGGGGTTCGACCGACTCGACTTTCTCTCCGAGAAGACGTCGGCGGCGGCCGCGGGTTGGTCTCCGGCGAGGGTTCGCGCGTCGTTGCGTGCGCGCCCCGTGCCTCTGGACGCGGTAGATTCAAGGCCTCGCACGGGCTCGCGCGTGCCGCGCGTCGCCTTGGCCTCCGTGTGCGCCTGGCGCACGAGCGTGCGCAGGCTCTGCGGGAGCTGCGGCTCCGCCGCGGCCTCCTCCGCGGGCTTGGGTCGCGCGCGCCTCTCCCCCGGCACCGCGGGCGCGAACCGCGTCCGCCGCGAGGACGTCCCGGCGGCGGTGTTCGTCGTCGCGCCCGGGGCGGCGGCGGCGGGTCCCGGGGAGGCGGGATCGGCGCCGGGCGCCTCCGCCGCGCGCGACGCCATCGCGTCCACGGAGCCGCGAAGGCGGCCGGTTCGGCGAACGCCGCCGCCCGGCGCGGGAGGCTGCGTCATCGCGGCGGCTCGGCGCGCGCGCGGGAGTGACTCGGTGACCGAGGGGGCGAGGGGCGCGCGGACGGGCGCTGCTACAATCGGTACATATGTAGTCGGGACGAAGGTCGCGACGCTCCACACGCGGGTGTTTGTTAATTCGTCTCGTTCGGTGGGCCGTGTCGTACTTCCCCCTGCCCTCGACGTCCCCTCCGCGACGGCACTTCGCGCGCGCGCACGCTCCCCGCATGCCCGCGCCCCGAACGCGCCCCGCCGCGAAGGTCCGCGGCGCATCCCCTCCCTCCCCCCTCCCCACGCCGCGCGCGCCGCGCGCCGCGACCCGCCTCCGCGCGCGCCTCCGAACGGTGCGTCGGCCTTCGTCCTCGTCGCGCCTCCCTGACGTTCCGGCATCCCGCCCCCCAATCCGCGTCGACGGACGATGTTCCCTCGCCCCGCCCCCCCCCTCCCTTTCCGCAGGCGGCTTCCCCGGCGTCGAAGCCGAAGCCCGGCGCCTCCGCGAGGAACGCGAAGGGCGCCTCCGCCTCGGACCCGACCGAGCGCGACGCGTACCTCTCGCGCGCGGCCGCGCCGGGGACCAAGGGCCCGCCCGGGGAAAGAGACCGTTACTTCGCGGTGAAGACCGCCTCGCGCGCGGGCGGCGCGCCCGCGCGCGGCTTCGGCTTCGAGAACGACCTCCGCCCGAGCGCCACCGAGGAGGCCGCGCGCGAGGGCGACTTCGCGTGGATGGCGGGCAAGCCCGACGCCGAGCGCAGGCCGCCCCTGCGCGAGAAGCCGCTCACCGCCCCCGACGACGACCACGGAAAAAAAAGGCCACCATCCTCCGGATCGTTCCCGTCGTCGGATCGAACGCCCCCCGGCGACGCGCCCCCGTCCGCCACGCCGCCTCCCCCGGACCGCCACTCCGCCGCGGCGTTCGGGAGCGCCGAGCGGATCCCCCCGGAGAGTTCCGAGCGCGGCGCGAGCGCGAACCCGAACCCGACGCCCGGGTTCCCGAACCCGCCGCCGTTCCCCTCCGCCGCCGCGCGCGTCCCCTTCGCCGGGACCTACGAGAAACTCGTCGCGGATTTCTACGCGGGGCTCTTCGGCGCGGGGGGCGGATTCCCGCCGCCCCTCCCGCCGACGATGATGATGCCCCCCGCGTTCCTGCCGCCGCAGTTCTACCCCGTCCCGGTCGCGGTGCCGTACCGACCGCCGGAGAGCCCGGAGGAGAGCGTCGCCGACGAAGAAGAACCGACGGGCGAAGGGAAGCGCGGAGGAAGCGCCGGGCGAGACGAGAGCGACCCGGCGGCGACGGCGGCGGCGGCGACGACGACGCCGCGGCGGCGAGCGCGAGAGGACGCCGTCGCCGAGGACGCCGCCGCCGAGGGTCGCGACGAGGCGGCGCCGAGCCCTCGGGGGTCGAGGCCGCCGCGATCGTCCCCGCGGGGGGGCGATCGGAGGGTTCCGCCTCGATCGTCCCCGCGCGACGGTTCCGCGGCGGCTTCGGCCTCGGCTTCGGCTTCGGCTTCGGCTTCGGCTTCGGCTTCGGCGGCGGACGCGGACGCGGAGTACGCCCGGTACAACGAGGGGTACTCCGGCGGCTCGTTCGCGCTCGGCACGTCGGCGCCCGTTTCCGCGCTGGAGAGGGCGGCGCGGGTTCTCGACGCGCACGCGGCTGCGCTCGAGAGGGCTGAGAAGGCGCTCGCGGATCGGAAGGCGGCGGCGGCGGCGGCGGCGTCGGCGGTTTCCGTCGACGAGAAGGGAGACGGCGCGCCGTCCCTGGGCGCTTCGTTCACCGAGACGGCGCTCTTCCCCGCGGCGGAGGGTGCCGACCCCGCGGCGAAAGTGCCCACCCAGACGACCCAGACGCTCGCGAGTGCGGCGGCTTCGATCGCCCCCGGGCTCGGTTTCGGTTCGTACGACGTCGAGAACGATTTGTGTCGCGCGGTGTGGCGCGTCGCGTCGGAGGACGCGGCGAGTTTGCTCCCCGCGTTTCACAGCCACGACCGGGGCCAGAAGGGGTACCTCCGGCTCTCGGAGCTCCGCGCGCTGCTCTCGACCCTGGACCCGCTCGCGAGCGCCAGGCAGCTGGACCGCGTCGAGGCGATGGTCCTCGCCGACCACCCCTCCCCCCTCCCCGGCGGATCCCTCGGCGGCGATGGCGACGACGCGACGTTCCCGGGGACGACGCTCGACAGGTTGGTTCGCGCGGCGCACGGCGGCGCGGCGGCGGCGGCGCGGCTCGCGACGAGGGACGGGTGCCTCACCGCCGCGACGCTCGTCGCGCGGCTCGAGAACGCCGCCGCGGACGACCCGGCGACGTTCCGCGCCGCCCTCCTCGACCCGTCCGCGGCGGCGGCGGCGGCGGAGGATCCTTCCTCCTCCGCCTCCGCCTGCGCGCTTCCTCGCCGCAGGATCGAGACGCACCGCGCCTCGCTGACTCGCCTTCCGCGCGCGCTGCTCCCCGCGAGCGCGCTTCAGGACGCGGCCTCCACGCGGCTCTTGGTGGCTGCGCTGGACAGCCCCGCGGGCGCGCACGCGGGGACCGGGCCCGGGGACCCGCTCTCCGCGGAGGCGGAGGCTCTGCTCGAGCGTTTCGCGTCGCTGCGGTCCGAGCTCGCGGAGGTTGCGCGGATGCTGGGCGCGCGCGAGACGGCGGCGAACGCGAGGGCGAGGAAGGAGGCGAGGGAGGCGGCGGAGAAGGAGCGACGCGAGGCGGAGCGGATTCGCGCGAGGCGGAGGAGAGAACAAGCCGGGGTTCTCGGAGAGGCGGGGGGCGGCGGAGACCCGGGGTCCGAGGGCGCGGCGGCGAAGGGTTCCGCCTCGGACGCGTTTGAAGCGGCGGAGGCGGACAAGATGGAAGCCGCCTCCGCGTCGCGCGACGAACGCGCGGCGCGCGCCCGCGCGGCGGTTCTCGAGACGCAGACGCGAACGCGCGCGCTCGTCGCCGCGAAGGTTCGGGAGACGCGCGAGGCGGACGCGCGGGCGCAGGCGCAGATGGAGCGGTACTACGAGTGGACGCGGGGTCGGCGCGCGGCGCTCGTTCGCGCGTGGGCGGAGAACGAGGTTAACCGCCGGGCCGAAGCGAACCGTCGGGAGGCGGAGCGCGCGGAGCGTGACGCGTCGGACAAAAAACGCGTCGCCGAGCGCGACGCCCTTCGCGCGTCCTCCGAGGCGCTCCGCGCGCAGGTGGCGAGGGACGTCGAGGCGCTCGAGCGCGAGATTCAGCGCGTGGGCGAACTCGCGACGTCGGAGGCGGAAAAGCTGCGTGCTTGGGGGGACGAGACGCCTTCGGGGACGACGACTCGAGCGGACCCGACGCGAACGGACGCGGAGCGCAAAGCGGCGGTGGCGGCGAGCCTCGACGCGGCGCTCGCCGAAGCGGAACGCCGCGCGAGCGACGCCGAGTCGGCGGTGCGGGCGCTCGCGCCGTACGCCGTCCGCGTGGCGTTCGACGGTTATGACGGCCGCGAGTATCCGAGGAACGTGGAGGCGATGCACTCGAGCGCCTCGGCGCTCGAGCTCGAGTCGGCGGCGACGGTTTCGCTCGCGGAGGAGGAGGCGGCGGCGGCGACGAAGATCCAGGCGACGTTCAAGGGGAACAAGGCGCGCCGGGATCTCGAGGCGGCGAGGCTCGAGGAGACGCGCGCGGCGACGAAGATCCAGGCGACGTTCAAGGGGAACAAGGTTCGCGCGGAGATGCAGCGGGAGGCGAGGGCGAGCGAGGCGGAGTCCTGAGCGACGCGACGGTCGGGACGACGGACTGTTACTCGAGGCGAGCATTCATTTTTTTTCAAAATCGCGGCGGCGTTTCCGAAGATCGCCGCCGCCTCGAGCGCATCCAGAAATGTCTTCAGAAACGTCCCTCACACGATCTCCCCCACGGGCGCCTCGTCCAGCCACAGTTTGTGTATGAAATCGTGCAGTTTTTCGCTCACGGACACTTTATACGGCGTCGGGTTGACGAAGCGCACGTGGTCCTCTCGCATCATGGCGATGTGCGCGGCGCACCTCTCCCTGGCGGCGTCGATGCCGACGTCGAGCTCCGCGGGCACGCCCCCCTCCGCGCCGTCCCACGCGCGGTGGTACAGCGGCTCGACGCGCCACGGGACGACGTACGCGCGCTTCGAGCTGATGAACGGGTGTCGGCACAGCATGCGCTCGCCCGCGCGCGGCGGCGGCTCGTCGTCGCCGAGCATGACGTCCATGACGGGCTCGCCCTTTTTGAGAAACAGCCGGTACGCGTGTTTCCGCCCCGGGATGGTCACCTTCTCCACGTCCTCGCTCAGCTTGATCCTGGGCTTCCCGTCGATCTCCACGAGCTTGTACACGCACCCCAGCGCGGGCTGGCGCAAACACGTGACGAGGTTCGTCCCGATCCCGAACGCGGTGATGGCGTGGCCGTGCTGCTTCAGCGAGTGCAGCACCTCCTCGTGGATGTCGTTGCTGGCGACGATTTGGAGCGCGCCGAACCCCCCCGCGAGCCGCGTCCCCAGCGCCGCCTGCGCGTGCTCGAACACCTTCCGCGTCTTGAGGCTCAGGTAACTCAGGTCGCCGCTGTCCAGACGCACCCCGACGGGTTCGTACCCGCACGATTTCAGCGCCAAGGCGACCGCTAAAAAGTTCGGGACGCCCGATTTCAACACGTCGTACGTGTCGACGAGCGCCAGAAACCCCCGGGGAAACGCGACGGCGTACGACGCGAACGCCGCCAACTCGGACTCGTTCGTCGCGTTCCACCGAAGCGTCTCGGGAAGCAAGGCCTCGCCGTTGTCACCGCCGACACCGGACGACTCGGGCGCGCACAGCGCGTCCCGAAGCTTCGTCGCGCACTCCAGGACGAGCCGCTTGAAATCCCCGCAGCGCAAACTCGGGTCCCCGCTCGCGTGCTCAAGCCGTAAAACGTGTACGTTTCCTTCTCCGTCGTTCGACTCGTTCGCCTCCAGGTCTTCCCACCCCACGTGCGCCTGGACGTACGAGTGCGCGTGCGTGCCCTTGACCGGGATGCCGAACTGTCGTCCGGCCTCGAGGTTGGACGTGGCGTCGAACCCTCCGACGTAGGCGTACCTCGACGCCGAGACCCCCCCGTCGGGGCCCTGCGCGCGTCGGAGTCCAAACTCCAACAGCTGGACGCCGGGGCCGGCGACGAGCCTGTGCCTCGCGGCGTTGGTCGCGACCAGGGAGGCGTAGTTGACGAGGTTCAGCAGCGTCGTCTCGACGAGCTGGACGACGATCAGCGGGCCCTCGACGCGCATGAGGGGGACGCGCGGGAACGCGACGCTTCCCTCGAGCTGCGCGTCGACGCGCATCTCCGAGCAGTCGAGCCGGGCGAGGTAATCGAAGAAGCGCGGATCCATCGAACGCGCGATGGGCTCGTTCTTGACGTACGCGATGTCCGCGGGGGTGAACCGGAAGTTGGAGACGAAGCGAAGGCACTCCTCGAGGCCGGCGAAGACGGTGAACTCGCCGTTGAACGGGTTCTTGCGGAACAACAGGTCGAACGCCGCGGGGCGCGCGTGCGTGCCGTTCTTCCAGTACGCGTACGCCATCGTTATCTGGTACGTGTCCATCAACAGCGCCGTCGTGAGCGAGTTGTGGCACGGGGGGAGGAGCCGCGCGCGCTTTCGCGGCATGGCGAACGAACGCGAACCGACGAGCGCGCGACGAGCGCCGCGAAACGAAAGCGCGGAAGCGGCGACGCGCGCGGGGGCGTGTGAGGCGAGACGCCGACGCCGGAATCGCCCCGCCGGGGCGAAAGAAAAAAAGCGGCGAGCGCACCTTTTCGTTGTTGCTTTCGAGCGGCATCACGGACACGTGGCGCTTTCTTCTTCGGATGGAGCCGCAGTGCAGATGCTGCTGTCATTTTCTACGAGCGCGCGCGTCCGTCGTCGGAGTCGCGCCCATCTCGCCCCACCCTCGAACTATTCCTTCACCGCACCCCCGTCCTCTCGCGCTGGCGCCTTCGTTCGTTCGCCTCCCTCGCGAGACGCTCCTCTCGAAGCTTCGCGATTTTATCCGACGACGAAGGCTCGGCGCGCCCCGACGATCGTCTCGGCGCCTTGTCGTCGTCGTCGTCCCCCCCGCGCGCGCCGCCGGTTTTCGGTCGGCGCTTTTTCTTCTCCTTCTTGCGCCTCTTCGCGGCGCGGCCGTCGACGCCGTGGCTCGTCAAGCCCGACTCACCCAGCGTCAGACCCTCCGCGGCGGCCCCGACGCCATCCGGACTCGGGCTTCTCCTGCGTCTGGCGTACCAGGGCACTTCCCCGGGTTTCTCGCCGCCGAGTCGCGCGCCCGCGCGTTGGTCGAACTCAGCCTTTGTCTTCAGGAGCGCCTTCTCCTCCGCCTCGAAGAAGTTGACGCTCTTGGCGCGCGCGCGCGCGGGGTCGGTCGAGGCCGGGGGGGGTTCGCCTCGAGCGCGCGCGCGGAGCGCGGCGAGTCGGTCGTCCCTGCGACGAGGGCGACGCGGGCGCGAGGAAGGGGTGGAA
>MDSW01048659.1_pt1 | contig 16673 bp, 8 predicted proteins | sample 811171 | NCBI WGS metagenome assembly MDSW01 (sample SAMN05326641, study PRJNA326480) | marine metagenome | isolation source: seawater | place: Atlantic Ocean: North West | collected 2012
CTTGGATAGAATCGTTCCAGACTTTACAATAAATGATGGTGGTCGTGTTACTTTAAATATGAAACTTAAAAACTTTCCAAACGGAGAGATTAGAGAAAAGGGACCATTTTTTGTAACACCGACAACACAATTTATAAGAACACGTGCTCGTAGTCGTCAAGCTATTATTCGTATCTCGACATCTACGGGTGGAACTAACTGGCGACTAGGATCTTTCAGAATGGATGTAACACAAGATGGCAAAAGATAACAGAAGAATACCAAGAAAAAAAGGACAACCAGTCGGTAGTAAAAAACACTCTGACTTGTATACCGACGAGAACCCAAAAGGCACAATACGTGGTTTAAAATTTACAACGGTTGCAGATGCTAGAGCTTCGGTGGCTAAGATAAAAAGATCAGGTCGTAGTCATGCCCATAAAACACAGGCTGCGATAGCTATGGAACAACGAGCTAGAGTTGCAGGTAAAAATAAACAAGCTGCTGTCTATAGAGCTTTTATAAATCAACAAAAGAAAAAGACAAAACAAAAAAGGAGTGTAGCATAAATGGCAGATTATCCAAGATTCCCAAGAATAACACCTAACATGGAAAACAGCTCGACGACGTTTACAACAGGATCTCCACAAAGCACTGGATTTGGTCCACCAGCACCTGCTCCAACAACGACTGTATCGTTTCTTGATGCCGGTAATGCTAATGCTTTTTCAGACGATGCACTTAATAAAATGGAAGCCTGGGCTGATTCGTTAAATGATAAACTATCAGCTGACCAAGTAAAAATTCGTAATGGTGTACAACAAGATCAGTTTGGATCTATAAGTATACAAGGACGACTAAGACTTAATAGTAACTTAACAAACCCTGATACGGCAGAAGCTACACCGTTGAAAGGGCAAATTAGATTTAATGCTGCTACTAATAAGTTTCAAGGCTATGATGGTACAGGTTGGAGGGACTTTCACTAATGTTTGGTTCTATTAAAAGTTTTTTTACTGATATTGTTGCTCCTATTGGTATTACGATTGCAGCCGGTGGTAATCCGTTACCCGCAGCTGCATACATGGGTATCAAGACAGGGATTGAAACAGGTAGTCCACTAGCCGGTATAGGATCAGCTGCATTCTCTTATGGTATTGGAAGTTTAACAAGAGGTTTAACTGCGAAGCCAACTGGTGGGGAAGGTATATTTGGACTTACGGGGACAGGTATGTCTGATGTTGGTCAAAATATTATTGCTGATTCAACTGCTCAACAGATTGGCGGAGGTGGTCTTCAGTTTGCTGATAAGACAATTCCAGCTATTTTACAACCGGCCGGGGCTGGCGGAGCTGGAATGGTATCTCCTATACAACTTGGGACAGATGCTATGTATAAAACTGTTGGTGGTAAATTAGTTGAACGTCCATTACAAAGTGTTAGTTCCGGAATACTAGGTGGTCTAATTGATACATCTCCAGTGCCTATAGACCCAACAGGATTAATAACAGATAAGGCTGTCAACCCAGCATACATAGCTGCGGGTGGTCTTGGTTTACAAATGGCGGCAACTCCTCCGGAAGCACCGGCACCATTAACATTACCGCCTACGGAAGAAAGAGATTTTAGTAAATATGATTATAAAGGTCCATTAGACAGAGGTGAGTACACATATCCTGACCCAGAAGACTTAGCTTACGGTAGAACTAGTCCCGACTCATATGGTTACATAGGAGCTAAAAAAGGTGGACAGATTAAAAAATTTCAAATGGGTGGGTTCTCACCGACCGACCCTCGCATGAAGCCCGTTGATTCTAGGGTCACATCTCAAAACATAAACATTATGAGTCCTCCAAGTGGTGTAGCTGATCCAACCCCATCAGCTAATTTTTTAGCTACGGGTAAGATAGATACTGTACCGCCAGGAATATCTCAGTTGTTGAAAACTGGTAAACCAAAAACAAAAGCACCGAAAGGTAGTCCACTACAAACTATGAAAATGGCTGAAAAAGCTATGATGCCACAGATGCCCATTCCTAAAATGCCACAACAAGCAAAAGGTATTAACTTTGATCAAGTTGCTCAAAACTTACCTCGTAAAGATTTAAATGTAAACATTGATCAAGTTAGAAGTTTTCTTGGTTTAGCTGAGGGTGGAGATGTTCCCGGTATGGCAGAACAACCACCAGCTGGATCCGCAGGACCAAGCTCTACTGTTGATATGTCTGCTGTTAATTATGGTAAATCTGAACCGGGGCTACGTCAAAGATTTGATGATGAGATTATAGGTATTTATGAAAATATGCTTGGTCGTAAAGGTAGACTTTTAGGACCTATCGGAAGATTAATGGGACAGACCCTGATAGATCAACAAGGTGATGCTATGTTTAAATATGCTCAAGACAATAATTTACTCAGGGGTATTGGTGGAAGTTATCAAGGTCCGTTACAAAGAAGTCCCTATCGTTATCCTACGTCAGCAGAAAACTTAGCATTAGGTAAAGAAGATGTTTCTAAAATAGGTTATGCAAACGTTACATATCCAGGGGTTGAAAAAATGAAGGTTGATTATTATAACCAGGGCGGAGAAGTAGAATCAGATGAAGAATTACAAGAAAATGCATTCGTTATACCAGCCGATGTTGTCGGTCACTTAGGTGATGGCTCATCCGATGCTGGTGCTCGAAAATTACAAAGTTTCTTTGGGATGAACCCGCAACAGTATCAGGCGGGTGGGATAATGGCGGGTGAACTACAAGGACCGGGTGGTGGTATGGATGATCTTATTCAAACCAGCATTGAAGGTAAACAAGCTGCGGCTGTCAGTCCTCAAGAATTTGTAGTTCCTCGAGATGTTGTTGCAAAATTAGGTAAAGGTAGTTATGATCAGGGATCTAAAAAATTATACTCTCTAATGAAAAACGTAAGAAAAGTAAAAACAGGAACGACGAAACAACCTAGTGAATTAACATTAGGGTTAAACCAATTAATGAGTGCTTAAAGTTGAAGAGGTTAAATCTTTTGATGATATTGAAGAATTGTTTATGTTATTTCCGGTGGAGATTGAACGCATACCGTTTGATAATAAATACACACCTGAAATACTCAGACATCACATCGAAACAGGAGTGTTAGGTTTGTTAAGAATAAAACATAATGGTAGAATAATCGCAGGTTATGTAATAAAAATAAATCTTTATCCAACAAAAAAGAGGTTGTTGGAAATCTTGTTTATCTTTGGTCGAAACCTTAACTTCCGTGTAGGTAAACAAATATTTAAAAAGCTTGAAGACTTAGCTAAAAAGTTAAAGTTAGACGGCATTGAATTAACTGGTCGCATGCAATGGAATAAAGTATGTGACAAGCTTGGTTTTGATAACCAACAATTTATACAGAGAACAAAATGGCTAACTTATTAAAACGACTTAAAATTTCTGAACAACAATATGGTGTGGGAATGGAGGATAACCCATTCCAAGATGTATCTAACGACGAGGCAATGAAGGTATGCTTCGGTGGTAGTGGTGGTGGATCACCTCCCCCTCCTCCGCCTCAAACAGTTACTCAACAAACAAGTAACATACCAGAATATTTTCAACCGTATTTAGAAAGATTGTTTGAAAGATCTGAAGCTGTTACCACAGAACCGTTTCAAAGATACGAGGGTCAAAGACTAGCTCAGTTTACTCCAGAACAACAAGCTGCTTACTCAGGAGTTGGAGAACTTGTCGGTGATTATAAACCTTATATTGCATCAGCTGATTTACTAACAGCACAGGCGGCTCAACAATCTACAGATCCAACAGCCATAGCTGCTCGTATGAATCCTTATCAACAAGCTGTTATTGACATACAAAAAAGAGAAGCTCTTAGAGATGCAGAAAAATTACAACAACAAATAGGTGCTCAAGCTGTAGGAGCCGGTGCTTATGGTGGATCACGTCAGGCTTTAATAGAATCAGAACTAGCTCGACAACAAGGACAAAGACTTGCTGACATCCAAGCTGTAGGTTCGCAACAAGCTTATGATAAAGCTATGGAACAACTGGCGGCTGATAGAGCAGCATCACTAGCTGCGGGTCAACAGTTTGCTACACTTGGTGGCCAACAACAACAGTTGGGACTGGCCGGCCTTGGTGCTCTTGAAACTGTTGGTGGTACACGTCAAGCACAACAACAAAAAGCATTAGACATTGCTTATGAAGATTTTGCTAGAGAAACAACAAGACCGTCACAACAAGTACAAGAGATGTCATCTGTACTTCGTGGGTTTAATTTGCCGGTGTCCACATACACAACAGCACAACAACAAACACAACAGCCGGGTCTGGGACAACAGCTGCTTGGTGCTGGTCTTGGTGTGTATGGACTTGGGTCACAGTTTGGATTATTTAAAAAAGGTGGTAAAGTTAACAAAGCTAACGGCGGTATTTTATCTGGATCAACTAGATATGACCCAAGTGTAAACCCAAGTGACTTTAGTCGTCCGTATGTCAGCAGTATTTATAAATTTGTGTCTGATCCTCGTAATCCTAGAAATCCGTTTAGTGGTCAAAGAACATTTACAAACCCTTATGATAAAAAAGATAGAACCCGTTACGATGTAAAGAAAGGTGAGATCCCTTCTTTTATTGAAGGTAGGGACAGAATGTTATTTGAGAAAGGTTTAAAAGAAGTTGGCTATGCAGAGGACCAAGAACCCGGAGGTGTTCCTGATGTTGCTGGAGCAAATGTTATGGAGAAAGACAGATTAGATAGAGATTATCTATTAAGCACTAGACAAATATTAGCAGATAGGCCTGAAGTTGTAGAAAACTTAGGAGAGTTTGATACTACATTATCAGAACCTTCAGATGTTTTGACAGCTGGCGACAGGGGGCCTATGCCGTACATGGAAACCAATAGAAGAGTTGTAGATGGTGAGGTGATTGGACCAGGCGAACAACCAAAATCTGTAGCTGATCAAACACAACCGGGAGGTTCTCCAGTTGGAGATTTATCAGGGTTAGCTCCTTTTTTAAATACAGACATTAAAGACATTCTTACAGCAAAGCCAAAACAACAGGCTGCACCAGAAGATGTAGGATCAAAAGGTTCAACTAATATTGAAAATAAATTGAATGCTATAATTGCAGGATACGATAAGTCTAAAACTGAGGGAGACGAAAGAGAGAAAAAAGGTTTAGGTAGATTACCGGGTGATCTAATTGCATCTATCGGTCTTAACTTAATGACAGGAGATCCAGACGTAGGTCCGGGATTTTTAACTCAGGCAGGATCAGCTGTTAAAAAAGTTCTTCCAGAAGCTACAAGACGTAGAGAAAGAGAAGAAGATAGAGAACAAAAAATTGCTGACCGTAGAGAAGATGTAGCTTTAAAAGCTTTAGGTATTCAAACGGATCTTGAGAAAGTTAAACTTCAAGAGGCTGGTAAAGGTGCTCGTCTTGATAAAGAGTTAGGTTACAAGTATGACGTATTCGGGGCTGAGATTGGATTAAAGAAAAAAGATTTAGACAGTCAGATTAAAGTTAGAGAAGCTAATATTGTTGAGATGGGAAGAAGAGGTAATCTAAGTGAAATGGAAGTAATAAATAGATTAGTTAATGACAAAGAAACTCTTGCACTAACTAAAGAAAAATTTGAATTTAATAAAGGATTAAAAAATCAAGAATTAAGTTTAGCTGAGAGAAAACAATTATTTGATGAAGATCAGGCTATAGTTGATACTAATCTTAGGAGAGCTGAATTGTTAGCTAAGCAGGGTGCAACAAGTGCGGCAGAAAAGAAAAATATAATTGACGTTTTAGATATAACTCAAGATGCAATAAGTGAAATGCAAAAAGAATTAAGCAATCCATTACTACAAGGATCAAAAGATATAATTATTCAACAAATAAACAGGTATCAATCTGAAGTAAATAACCTTAAACAAATGTTGGGGGTAGGAGTATCAACAACCGGAGGGCAGACTGGAGCCGGTCCTAATTTTGGTTATGGATCCGTTAAACAATTAGGACCATAAGATGGCTCAAGATATTTTTTCAAGAGCAGCTAATCCCGGCATTGATTTCACTAACCCTAACTTATCAGTAGCTGATCTTCAAAACTTTTTAAATCCACAACCAGAAGTAAAAGACAAAAGATTTGAATTACCTAACGGTGAGGTTGTCTCTTATCCGGGAACGATGTCAGATGCAGAGATAGATGCAGACATAAAAGAAAAATATGCTGATATTCTTCCAAAGAAAAAAACAATAACTCTTAAAGATCAAACAAAGCTTGAGTTTGATATTAAAACTCCCGATGAAGAAATAGAAGCTAAGCTAAGAGAAGATTATCCAGAAATATATGAGAAACCTTTAGAACCAAAGAAAGGTTTTAAAAGAGCTTTTGATCGTGGTATTGATACCTTACAAATGTTGCCTTTAAGTTGGGCAGCATCATCAGCTGAACTTCTTGGATTTGAAAATGCTTCCGAATATTTAGATCGTAAAGCTGGACAACAACGTAGACAACAAATGAATAAACCGTTAGCAAGTAAAGATTTACTTGAGGCTGAAGGTTTAGGAGATGCTTATGATTCTGTAAAAGCTATTATAGGTGAGACGTTACCGAGCACAGCTGGTATTCTTGGTTTAACCGTAGCCGGAGCCGCAGCTGCTCCTCTTCTTGGTTTATCAGCTTTAGCTACAGGAGCTATAACTGGTTTTATAGGATCATCAATATTGGGAACTGGTGCTGTTAGAGAATCAGTAAAAGATGAATTAAGGGCACAGGGTTTACCAGACACCGATACTGGAAGTGCCGGAACCGAACTATTGTTTGGAGCTGGTCAAGGTGCTTTAGAACAGGTAGGAACTCTTATTGCTTTTGCTCCTGTCTTAAAACCATTTATAAAAAAGTTCGGCGAGAAAGCTACAAAAAAAGAATTTTCAAAGGTAACAGGAGCTGACGAAAAAGCTGTTGATAAAGCCCTAGAAGCTGTGGGTCAGTCCACTATAAAAACTATAGCTAAAAGAGGTGCTAAAGCTGCTGGTGTTGGTGCTGTAGCAGAGGGTATTACTGAAGCTGGTCAAGAGATGTTAAATGCTATCGGTACTGATGTAGCTTTGGGTAGAGAACCAAGAAGTTTATCTGAACTAAAAGAACACTTATTAAGTGCTGGTGTTGCTGGCATGGTTGCCGGTGGTTTCTTTGGTGCTGGTGCTGGGACAGTTGGTGGTTATTTAGACTCTAGTGCTGAGAAGAAAAAAAGATTAGCTAAAGATGAAGCTGATAAAAAAAGAAAACAAGAAATAAATAATCAAAAGACTCCAGCTAAATTAGCTGAGAATCAAACAATAACATTTCTTGATGATGATGGTCGTAGAATACAAGGTTTTGTCGTACCGGGAGGAATTAATAAATCTGACGGAGATACAATAAGAGAAGTTGAAGTAATGCCTAGTGAAGGATATTCTACTACTAAAAAAATAACTCCTGATAGAATTATAAATGAATTATCTTCTGATCCTGATGCAACGTATGACAGTGAAGACGTAAAAAAGGCTGCTAATGATTTAATTACAGCTCAAGATGAAAATGCTCCAAAGGAACAGATTGAAGCTTTACAAGCTAACTTAGAAAAAGAAAAAAAGAAACAAGATTATGACAGACGTACACGATTAGGGCTGCCTGTTCAAGATGCTGAAGAAGCTCAATATGTCTTAACAAATTCTTTTGATACTATACCAGGCCAAAAAAAAGAAGAAATAGGTGCTATAACTCCAAAGAATAAATTTGCAGAGGCGGCTAATTTATCTTCTCCTGATTTAATTAGGGAGGCTAATAAAGATAGGTTAAGACAGAAAAAAATTTTTGAAGAGATACGTCAAAAAGCTAGAACACAAATTAAAGAAAAAGACTCTTTACAAGATCAAAATATTTTTAATGCTATTGCCCAAAAGTCTGGTGAGGAATTTACAGTTAAAGATATTAGTCGTCAGTTAGGTCTTACAACAAAAGAAGCCGAACAAACTTTAAAAGAAAAACTTTTAACACTTCGTAACAGAGATATTGTCGAAACGGTCAGTGTTGATTTTTTAGAAAAAGGTAAAGCTATAGATAAAGCTAAATTAAGAACAGGTAAAAACTTTTCTATTTATTCTACAGAATCATTAACTTTTGACGGGGCTAAAAATTATTTTAAGAACATTGACCCCTCTGAAACGAACTTACAACTATTAAACACAGCTCCTCGTGAAAGAATACTTGAAGTAGCTAAAAGCCAAATTCAAAAAAAATATATGAATACAGGTCTGAAAAATGCTTTTGATAAAATTAAAGATCAAACATATATACGAGATACAGCTAAAGGTAAATCACTTATGGAGTTGTTAAATGATCCAACATTTCAACAAGCTCCGGCTAAAGACCAAGCACAAATATTAGAAGATGTGCAACGGTTAAATATGAAACCACAAGAATCCGTAATCACTCCTGATACAAAACAACAAATGACTAGAGTTAGAAGTGATACACTTCAAACAGTTATAAAAATAGGCAAAGATAGAATTGATGTCACTCAAGATGAAATTGATGATGGGTTTGCAACAAGAAGAATAGGAGGAAAAATAAGAGATATTCCTGTAAACCTAACTGATTTAATTTTAGATAAACAAGGTAACACTGTTATAGGAAAACCAATAACACAAGTTTTTAAACCAACACCTGATCTTTTATTACCAAAGGGATCTACAAGTAAAGTTTCTAATCAAATCGGCAAGTTAGTTTTTACTAGACCTCCTGCTGAACAACGTAATGCTTTAGATAAAGCTAACTTTAAAATTGCTGAAGTGTTTGATATTCCTTTTGATTCTCAAGATTCTCGTTACGTATTTTTAGCTAATCGAGGTGGTTCTGATGGGAAGACATTTGAAATTATAGAAGGTAAATTATATGGGTCTCAAGAAGGAGAGGCTTCACTATCTTCATTAATTGAAGATAAAAAGAAATTAACAGATAAAGCTGAAAAAATAAATGATGAAATAATTACTCAAATGTTAACAGCACAAGAAGGTAAGGGTGATAAAGGATTTGGTAATTATCCTGAATCTAAAAAATTAGAAGAAATGTTTGGGTTTAAATATGCTGAAGTTAATTCAAACGTAATGTCTGAAGAAGAAGTAATTAAATTACTAGAAAAAATAGCTAAAGGATTTGGCTTAAAAAAAGATCAATATACAGCTTTAAGTATGGGTGGTGAAGTTTCTATATCAATTTCTCAACCAAGTGATCTTGGAACTATTGGTTGGTATAATAGAGCCAGCAAAAAATTAAGAGCCGGTAAATATGATCCTCGTATTGTGTCTTCAAAACTTAGTGAGGCGACAGTAGTTCATGAACTTGGACATGCTTTAGATAATTATCTTGGAGTTAATTTTGGAAAAACTGGAGGTTTTGATTATTTCAAGGAGGCTTCAACTAAAGCTGCAAAAGCAGCAAAAATAAAATCACCTTGGTTGTTTAATCAAATAGATTTACTTGGTATGTACGGCAAAGAATATATAACTCACGGAACGTGGAAACCTAGATCAACTTTAAATGAAAATGCCAGAGTAGCTTGGGAAAGTTTACATTCATTTATAATGGAATCAGATTTTTATAAACGATCTTTAAAACAAGATGTAGCTATAAAACCACCTGACATGTATTATGGACAACCGACTGAATCTTTTGCTCGTCTATTAGAAAGAGTTATGTCAAACAAGTTAGGTTTTGATGAAAGCATTTATGCTGGACGAACTGTATATCCTGAAGGAAATGAATTAAAGGTTGCAACTAGACTCGTTAATAAATTATTTAAAAGTTTTGAAAAAGATCAGATTGTTAACAAAGCTACTGGTCAAACACTAACAAAATTAAAAGCTAGAATTGAAGCTAAACCGGGAGCTAAACTTCGCATAGAAAAATCTGTTACCGAGCTTCAAGACATAACTCGTAAACTTTTAGGAACAGATAAACTAATACAGTTTATTCCTACGGGCTTAAAAACTGATGAAGTTATTGGAGTAGGTAGAGTTGATGAAACGGGTTACTATGTCAGAGGTGTAACTTTTGGTGACATGGCTCAAGTTGCTTTGGGTTTTGGTAATGCTGATTATACTACTATTCATGAATCATTTCACATAGCTGAAGAAATTGGTTTGATTAGCCAACCTGAAATAAAATTCTTAGATACTCAAACTGAAAATATAAAAGACTTAATACGTGAGGCTAAACGATTAGCTCACCCCACTATCCAAAAGTTAGATGAGAATGTTTTATTTGAAAACTCAAAAGAAACACGAGCCTATGGGTTAGAAGCTTACAAATTTTTAAAAGAAATAGCTAAACAAAAAATGGACACGAAAAGTCCGTTGAATAAATTATTTGATAAGGTCGTCGAGTTCTTTAAAAAAATACAAAACTGGTTTACAGGTAAAGGGTTTTATAGTTTTGAATCTATTTATGATGATTTTCTGTACGGTAAATATGCTAAGACTGATAAAGAATTGATAGAGATATATAAGGACAGACCGTACAATATAACTAATCCTTTGTTTGCTCACTCTCATAGTTACTCAACACCAGAAGCTGATGTAGACATGGGTAGAAAATTAATGAGAGAGGTATTTAAATTTGAAGAAAAAGTAAAAAGACTAGAAGATCCTAAGAATTTAGATGATGCAACTTTAAATGAATTAGCTGACCAACTTCAAGAGTTAACTATAATAGAAAGAAATATTGTACACCCCTCAACTTTAGCTGAAAAATATCCTGATACTTTTGGTATCTTGTGGTCATCTCTTGAAAGTCAAAGACAGCTAGCTAGTAGCATTGAAGACAGAGCTTTAAAGTTTGCTAAACCGTTTTTAAAATTAGATCCACGATCTGAAAGTTATAAAAAGATTGCTCAAGTCCTAGAAGTAACTGATTATTACCAAGGAACTTTACCTCGTAAAAATCAAGACGGAAGCATGACGTTAGATGGTGTACCTCCAATACCTGGTCGTGAAGACTCAGGAATAAACTTTGAACAACAACTAACTTTAACTCCAGAAGAAGCAAGTATATATGAGGGTGTAAGAGAATCATTAGACGGAATTTATGAACAAACAATGGTAGCTTTCTTAGCTTCTCTTGATATAAAATATCCGGGTAACAATTTTTCTCATTCAGAAATAATAGCTGAGTTACGTAGACAACAAGCTGAGAAACGTAGAGAAGGTAAAGAAGAAGAAGCCAGATTAAGACAACATGGTATTGATCTTCTAACACAGGCAAGCACCGAAAGACATCCGGGATACTTTCCAAGAACTAGAGCTGGAGCTGAGGGTTTTATTGTAAAAGATCAAGATGGTAAAACAATTCATTTTGAAGCAATTCCTGATTCAGTAGTAAAAAAAGTTACACGAAAAACTAAAGAAGTTTTACTTCGGCAGAAAAAAAAACGAGGACCAGCTATTGATAAAGAAAAAAGAAAACAACTTTTAGAACAGCTTCAAAGAAAATTTCCAGAAGCCCAAGGTTTTTCTATAAAACAATTAACTTTAATTAAAGATGATAAAAAATCTGGACAAACCGCAAAACAAGAATTTTTAAAAGAGTTATCTATAATGGAGCAAGTGGAATATTATTCAACTAATCCAGAACTGCAATCTGAATTGTCGGGAATAATATCAAACATGAAAAAAAAGACAACTGAAAAAGGATTTTTAAGATTTGTTAGAACTAGGGCTGATGAAAATATTACAGGTTTTATTAATGCAAGAAATCAACAAACATATCATAGAGAAGCTTTACTACAGTATTTACAATCAGGGTCAACCTTTGCTGCTTCTGTTCAGTCAGCTCCTGCAATTAACGGTACACTAAGTTACTTAGAATCTGTGGCTAATACAAAACAAATATCAAAACAGTTTATAGAGTACATGAAAGAACAGGTTGATTATGTGAGAAGTCCGTCAGATGAATTAAGATTATTAAAAGCTATTTCATTTACCAGTTATTTAGGGTTTAACCCGTCATCAGCTCTTTTAAATTTAACACAAATACCACAGGTTACGGCCCCTACATTGGCTACATTAGATGGGGTCAGAGGTGTAAAAGCTTTAATAAAAGCTTCGGCAGATGCTTTTAAATTAAGTAAAGTAAAAGATGTAGATGAATATTTTTACAATCCAGACAAAATAAAAGATGCTGATTTTTTAACAGCTGATGAAAAAGAATATTTACGTGGTTTGTTTGCTAAAGGTATAGTTACACCAATTAGAAACATAGATGCGGGTGCTCGTTTTGATATTGAAATGGAAAGTCAGTTGTCTCGAAGTGGTTTTGGTGCTCCAGCAATAAAAGCTTTTAGGAATACAGTTAACTGGGCTGGTGCTTTATTTGGAGGAGTTGAACAATTAAATAGAATTTCTACAGCATTAGCTGGTTATAGGTTGCACAGAGACAGTCCTAGATTTAGAAAAAATTTGGACATTCATAAGCAAGGCACTAAATATAAAAATGTTGAAAACGTCACCAAAGAAATGGCCGGAGAGATGATGGTGTTTGATACACAGTTTTTGATGGGTAAAGAAAACAGGCCGACTATTGCTAGGGCTACAGGATTTTTTGGACCTGTTGGTGTTTTAACTACACAGTTTTTAACATTTGTTGGTCAGTATATTGAAAGGATATTTATACTTGGAGGCACTGCTTTGAGCAAAGAAGCTGATCCTCTCACAAGAAAATTAGCTATGAATATAATGCTCGGAACATTAGGAACAGTAGTTATGTTTGGTGGGTTATTGGGTTTACCATTTGCAGATACTTTTAGAGAAATGTTTAAAAGAATTTCTAAATTTTTTACAGATAGAGAGATTGATGTAGAAATAGTTCTTAGAGAATTACTACAAGAGTCTATTGGCACCGGTATGACCGACACTTTATTAAGAGGACTGCCTCGTCAAATGGGAGTAGATTTAAGTCAACGTGCAGCTTTTGGAAATCCTTTAGGTATTGATGTTCTTAATAACGAATTGTCTTGGTTGTTAGGACCATTTGGATCTTTAGTTGGTGACACTATTACAAATATTAAAGACGATATAAAAAATGATAAGCCTGTCCGAGCTGCTTTTAATTTAGCCCCACTAGGAATAAGAAATTTTATTGATTCTTTTTATTATGTTTCAGAGGGTGTTAAGGCAGGGACAGGAAGAACGATCGTGGCTCCTGAAGATTTAACCCCAATCGACGTTGGATTTAAAGCTATAGGTTTTACTCCGTCTAAAGTTGCAAAAGAAAGAGAATTGGTAAGAGCAAAAAGATATTTAGGTACTAGAGATAAAGGTTTAAGAGAGTCATTTACTAGAAGGATGACTGATAAGTTAGCTAAATCTTATAGGTCTCGAATTTCTGGAGATATGGCTGAGTCCCAAAAATATCAAGAAGAGTTTGAAGAATTAGTGAGAGAGTTAGCTGAATACAATAAAGGAAGACCGCCAGAAGAAGTTGTCATTATTCAGCCTGAAACTTTAAAAAATAGATTTGCTATACAAATAGCTGGAATAAACAGTGAGGCTTCATTAAGATACACTCCAAAGCTAGATCGAGCTAAAAGTATGGAAATGAGAAAGTTGTATTTTTCAGATTGACAGAATAGAACAATAATAGTACATATATTATACCCATGGTAAAAGACATTCATGTGGCGATCGGTTGGGACTCAAGAGAAATAGATGCTTATCAAGTATGTGAACATTCACTTGTTAGACGTTCATCTATACCTGTAGCTGTAACACCCTTGATGCATAATTCGTTACGGGGTTTTAATTTGTTTGATAGAGAGTGGCGGATAGATAAGAACGGTCAACACTGGGATGTGTTAGACAATGCCCCTTTTTCTACAGAGTTCAGCCATACTCGTTTTCTTATACCAGAACTAGCAAGACGTAACAAAGTAAAAGGATGGGTAATTTTTTGTGATTGTGATTTCTTATGGCTTGATGATGTAAAAAATTTACTTGACGAACTTGATGATGACTATCCTGTCATGGCAGTTAAATTTAATTATGTGCCTGATAATAGTATGAAAATGGATAATAAAATACAAACAAAATATAATTGTAAATTGTGGTCGTCTCTCATGGCATTTAATATGAACCACAAAGCTAATAGGAAACTAACAAAAGGTGCCGTTAACGAAATGAAAGGTCTTGATCTTCATCAGTTTGCGTGGTTATCACGGGGACCTAGTAGTGTTGGAGAAATAAACCCAAAATGGAATTATGTTCCAGGCATAATGGAAGAGAACACTCCACTCAAACCATCAGCTGTTCACTTTTCTTTAGGTGGACCTTGGATGAAAGGTTATGATGATTGTGAGTTTTCAGATAAGTGGTTTGCTGAAAAGGCTCACATGGATTATCAAGATGGATCAACATTAAAGGACATGAAATGCCTACATTTTCACTTGTAACATCGTTCCGAGGCGATCACTGGAATCTTTATGCCAAAGATTGTATAGAAAGTTTTATTAAACACTGGCCTGAAGACACGAAACTCTATGCTTATTACAACGATTGGCCTGAACGTGGTCTTCAATCGTACGATCCCAAAAGAGTAGAGTTCATAGATCTAATGGGTGCTTCTCAAGAACTGTGCGAGTTTTTTAAAAGGTACAAAAGCCCAAAGGATACACCAAACTGGAGAACAGATGTTAAACGATGGGCATACAAAGTCTACACTGAATATGAGTTCTTTGTAAAAAATCCACCAAAGTGTGATGTGGGTATATGGATTGATGCTGATACCGTAACATACAACGACATACCAAAAGCTAAACTTGAAGAGTGGATGCCTAAAGATAAAGATATAGCCGTGCTTGGACGTGAGGCAGTAAATTATATAGAAGCTGGTTTTGTTATGATGCAGATGACAGAACTTAATAAAGCTTTGTTTGCAGATTTATTTGGAGTGTGGGACTCTGGTGAAATTTATAATTATAAAGAATGGCACGATGCTTTTGTGTTTACTAGAATCATGAATCTACATCAAGCACACGGCTTACAAGTTAATAACCTATCACCATACTGTGCTGATCTCAATGCATTTGAAGCATCGCCACTTGTTAGGTACATGTATCACAATAAAGGTTTGTTAAAATTTAAACAAGAACAAGCTAACCAAGAAGCACCAAACACAAAAGTCAAAGCAAAGAAAACAGAAGATTCAAATAAAAAACCTATAGTGGTAACACCACAGGACTGTATGCCTATTGAAGATATTCGTATGAATATACTTACAAATGCCAAACGTATGCCTATGGCTATAACTAAACGATGTCAGTGGAATGATGAAGAGGTAGCTATTGTATCGGCTGGTCCATCTCTTAAAAAAAGTTTTAGAGAAATACAACAACTACAGAACAGAGGGGTTAGGATTGTGTGTGTTAAGCACAGTCACAATACACTTCTTGAAAATAATATTCAACCGTGGGCATGTACAATTTTAGATCCAAGACCCTTCAATGAAAAATCTACACATGGTTATGTACGTAAAGAATTGTTAGCTGAGCCACATCCACGAGTAATGTATTGGGTAGCAACTATGTCTAATCCTGATGTGGTTACACACCTACTTGATAAGAAAGCAAAGGTTGTAGCTTGGGATGCTTATTGTAATGCAATAGAAGGATGGGACTTTTTTAAAGATAGACTGCTTATTACCGGCGGCACGTGTGCTGGTATGAGGTCAATAGGTTTGTTACATACACTTGGGTTCAGGACAATGCATCTATATGGTTTTGATTCGTGCATTGAAGGTGAACCAGAAAACAAGGATGAGTTAGCTGAAGACGGTCGTAAGAAATGGTTGAAGGTATCGGTTGGTGAAGACAACAAGCCATACTGGACAACAGGTGAATTACTGGCTCAAGCTCAAGACTTTGAAAAGCTTATGCAAAGAGAAGAAATAGATCTTGATATTCACGTTCATGGTGATGGTTTGGTCAAGGCATTATGGGACGATGGGTTAAAAGATAAGATAGAGAAAACAACATACAAGGAGATCTTCGATGACATCCCGTAAAGTAGTAGGAGTATTTTTAAATTCAGCTGTGCATCAGCCACATATTAATACACTGACAGCTATGACTCATGGTATTAGAGAGACAACAGATAACCTTGTGTTCTTATCTAACTCAACTAAATATATGGATTGTGATATAGCCGTTATATTTGGATCGTGGAAAGATAGACACACAAAACATCACTTATTAAAAAAAGATGTGGTTACTAAACATAAAGGTGACTTGCTTGTAATTGAAACACCATTGCTTGGACGAACTATAACAGAAGATCATAGATATTATAGAGTTGGTAAGGGTCACTACATGGATACCCTTGGTTATTTTAATAATAAAAAATCTGACAAAGATAGATGGGGTATCCTACGAACCGATCTTGGTTTAGACATAAAAGATTGGAGAAAAGATGGTAAACATATAATGTTTCTTATGCAGTTGCCTGGAGATGCGGCAACAGCTAATGTTGACATACTTAAATGGTTACAGGATGAGATAGTTAAATGTAAAAAAATATCTGACAGGCCTGTTAGAGTTCGTATGCATCCGTTAATATCATCTTATGACCTATCTAAATTTGAAGAGTTTGTGGAAAAACAAAAAG
>MDSW01070829.1_pt1 | contig 16672 bp, 17 predicted proteins | sample 811171 | NCBI WGS metagenome assembly MDSW01 (sample SAMN05326641, study PRJNA326480) | marine metagenome | isolation source: seawater | place: Atlantic Ocean: North West | collected 2012
ACTTAAGTCATCATCTAGTTCGGCGGCAATTACAGCAGTTTCTAATGTATTATGATCATCAGAATTTACAATTATGTCTACGACAGTTGTAGATGTTTCAGTCTCTGGAATTAATACTGCATTAATTACGTGGACTACTCCGTTGTCAGCTTCAATATTTGCTACAGTAACCATAGCATTATCAATCATTACTGATCCATCCATTTCGAATGAGACATTTAGGTTTGTGCCCAGTAATGTTGGTATTGTCATTCCATCACTTAGGTCTGTTGAAAGTGCATTTCCAGAGTAAACATGATGTAGTAATATATCTGCTAACTCACCTGTTGGATCTTCAAGTAATGTTGCAACTGTTCCCTCAGGAAGTGCCTCAAAAGCTGCATCAGTTGGTGCAAATACAGTAAATGGACCATCACTACTTAAGTCATCATCTAGTTCGGCGGCAATTACAGCAGTTTCTAATGTATTATGATCATCAGAATTTACAATTATGTCTACGACTGTATTTGAATTTACAATTATGGTTCCTGTCATACCATTTAATGCATGACTGCCAACAGAACAATCATAATAATATGTTCCGGGTATTGAAAATTCATGAGTATATATTACAGCTCCTACTGTACTGGTTGGAGGAGAGTCGAAAGATTCAGGATTATTAAAGGGAACGCTACTTATAGAGTTGACATCTCCGTTGACATCGTGCAAGCCTCCATCATTTATCCATTCTACTATATCACCTTGATTAATTGTTATTTCACTAGGACTATAATAATAAGAGCCAGCGTTAATAGTATGCGTAGTTTGTGCTACTGTTAAACTAATTAGCAGTAGAAATATATAAAGTATTTGTTTTTTCATGAGTATTTAATTTTAATTGTGTATAATTATTTTGCATAAAAGCTATACAAGAATAACAAATGTATAATTTATTTTTAAAAAAACTATACAATAGTTATTTTTTTTTAAATTTGTTGGATAAATAGCAATTTTCAATAATTCTATATGAGTTATACAATAGATCAATTTTCAAAAATTACAGGTATCAGTAAACTGGTATTAAGAACTTGGGAAAATCGTTACCAATATTTATCGGCAGATAGAACAAATACCAATATAAGGTCATATTCTGATAAGCTTCTTGTTAAGGCTTTAAAAACTAAGTATTTAATTGATTCTGGGTATAAAATTTCTACAATTACTAAAAAAAACGATAATGAAATTAATAATATAATTGAAGATTTGAGAATTCATTCAGCCGATTACCAATCAACAGATTATTACATTAATAAGTTAATTGAATCAGGAATAGATTATAATTCAAAATTGTTTAATAAAACATATGATCAATGTATGAAAGATTTTGATCTTATTGGTTTTTATACTAGTATTTTACTTCCTACATTATCTAAAATAGGTTTATTTTGGCTAACTAATAGAATAAACCCTGGTCAAGAACATTTTTTATCTGAAATGTTTAAGCAAAAAATATATAGCGAAATTGATAAAATATCCAATCAAAATCATAATTCTAACACATGGTTATTGTTTCTTCCACCAGATGAGTACCATGAAATTGGACTATTGTTTTCACGACTTTTGCTCTTAAAAAACAGTTATGATGTCGTGTATTTAGGGGCAAATGTGCCATTATCTGCTCTATCTCAGGTGGCTATTTCAAAAGAGATAAATAATGTTCTGTTTTTTTCAATTTCAAATTTTTCAAAAATAAAAATTAAAAAAACTATTAATTTTTTAGATTCAGAATTTAAAAATTCATCTATTTATGCAGTGCATTCTAGTGATTCAAAGGATTTGTTTAAAAAATCTAAAATAAATGTGATTAGTTCTATTCAACAATTTGTTCAATTAATTTCTAATTAATAATTTATTAGGTTGTTTATTTTTTATTAATTAAGTAATACCCGATACATATAGATAAGATAGATATGCTAAATAAAAAGATATCATTTGGAGTGTTGAAGTTTTCTGATAATTTCAATACTTTTTCAAAAAATTTAACAATTAATACAATAATAATAACTTTAATTATTTTATTCTTCAATTGATCTAAATTATTAATTTTCAGTGTTGATTCTGAAAATTTACTTTTAGGAAATTTTATTTCATTAATAAATAATTCATAAACTCCAAATCCAAATATTAAAAGAACAATACCAATCAAGAATAAATCAATAGATGATATTATTGTAAATAATATCTCTGTATTATTGTTAATCTTATTATTAAAAATAGGGTTATATAATATAGTGGCTTGCACGATATCTTTACTGCCTAACATAAATAATGTTATTGATGAAATAATGGATAAGATCACTGCAAATAATACAATAAATCTAGTATTCCAAAGTATCTTTTCAAATTGTTCCTTAATCATGTGTTTTTTTTTAAATATATGTTAAATTATAAGTATTATATTTTTATTTATTAGTAAACCTTAAAGCTTCTCTTTCAGTTTTTGTAATTATTGTTTAAAAAAAAAAGGGCGATGATATCGCCCTTTTTTAAAAAATTATATGTTGATTATTTAGGAGATGAAACAACACAGTTTTCACAATGTGTATCATCTTGTAAAATAATTTTTAGAGTATTTTCCCAACTCAAAACATCTTCCGACATTTCAGTGCCAGCGTCTGTATAGTATGAGTCAAGATTTCCATTTTCATCAAACATTAAGTATGCAGAATGTGCATCATGATAATGAACATTTGCAGCTTTAAGTGTACTCATGTAATAAGTATCTTTAGAGCTTTTTACTTTTTTTGATCGATGCATGTACTTGTACTCTAATATCATGCCACTTTCTTTCAAGTTATTCAAGATATTAAAAGGTTGTGCATTTAATGTTGCTCGTACTTCATCGTAAGTCATTCCAACTTCTAAGTCAAAAAGATTTTGAACTGAGGTATAGTAAGGTTGAACTTCTTTTACATCACTATTAGTTGAAGGATGAACCTGTGAGCTAGCGAAATTTAAGCTTAGTATGCAAACTAAGGTTGTTAAAATTATCTTATTCATTGTTCTTTAAGTTTTTAAGTTTCATATCTAATTCTAAATTCATTGGAGCAACCATAGAAGGCATGAAGTCAATTTTGAAGTCAAGTAGATCGCATAAGTCACAATCTTCTTTAATTTCTTCAACTTCCTCTTTTTCATCTTCTTTCATTACCTTAATGCATGGGTTCCCGTTACAATTACGATCTTGATTTATTACATAAAAGTAATCATCTGTATCACATGGGCAATGAACACAACTTCCGTCATCTTTGTTAGCTTCTGTGTCATAATTTACTGCCAATTCATCTGTACAGCCATAGTTATACTTGTCTGCTAGTTCAGGATCAGGTATACATTGAGCTTCACAATTTCTTTTTGGATCATAAGCAGGGTTAACAATTTCATCACATGGACAGTATTCACAATCGTCTGATGAAGTATTAATGTCTTCTGCTACATCATTGTAGGCCATTGTTTCACCACTTTCTACAAACATTACTTCCCACTTTCTTGTGTCATTAGAATCATTTTTAATAACTCTAAATTCAGCACCAGAATACATGTTGTAATTAAGAGATTCGTTGTCATCACATCCTTTAACCATCATAGTTTCATATTCACATGAACCATCATCTTGATTAGCTTCAGCATTAAAGTTTATTGCTTCCTTATCTGTACATCCACCACAAGCAATGTAGTTATTTTCAGAATCACAGTTGTCTTTAAAACAAATTACACTTTCAAGTTGATTTTTAGCATCGTCAGTGATTACACTTTCAAGTTTTTGATCTCTAAAAATCACATAAAGATTTTTTGATTCAGGAGAATACATTTCCTTACCATTAACTAACATGCTTTTTGAAGTAAAGTCTTTCATGGTGAACTCTCTGTCAATGTGGCGATATTCGTAAGAATATATCTCACATGTTTCATTTGAATGAAGTAAGTCAAATGGAGTAGCATTTAAAGTTGCAGCAACTTCATTTTTTGACATCCCAGTTTCTAATCTAGCTATGTTTTCGGCAGAAACAAAATCATTGATTGTAATGTAGTTGTAATAACATGAACCATTATCAATCTCTGCTTGAGAATCGTAATTCGCAGCTGTTTTATCAGTGCACCCTTTTACCTTGATAGGTTTTGTTGTCTTAACTACCTTTTTTACAGGGGCTTTTGTTTTTACTTTACATGATGTAAGAACAAAAAGTGGTAGTATTAGTATCCAAAGTTTTTTCATTTTTTAATATATGTTAAATTTTATTTTTTTTTAAATTTTCATGCAATATATGATAAATAATAACGTTACGAAACAATTTTTAAAGAAAAGTAATTGCTAATTCTATAATCATTTCACCTCTTTTAACTTTTAAATTAGTTTTATCTCCTTTTTTAAATAGACCAAGTGCTTTCATGTAATCCATAATGTCTTTTATTTCAATATCACCAACTTCCAGAATTACATCTCCTTTTTTAACGCCAAATTTAAAAGCAGTTTTTTCTTTTGTTACTCCATCTATTCTTAAACCAATGCCATCATATAAGTAATCAGGCATTATTCCAAGTGTGACATTAAATTTAGGTGTTTGAGTATTGTTGTTGGTTGTTTCTTGGAAATCAAAATCAGAGATGTAGTAAGATTGTTCTATTATTTTTGTGACAAAAGAGAGAATTAAATACATTCCTTCAAAATTAATTTTTTCAATATCATCACTTGGTTTATGGTAGTCAGAATGTTGACCAGTAAAGAAATGAATTGAGGGTATATTTTGCCAATAAAAAGAAGTATGATCTGATGGACCAACACCTGATTCTGACGTAATAAGTTTCAAGTTGAAATCGTTAGATTTTTTTAATAAATCTTCCCATTTTTGACATGTTCCAGTTCCGTTAATTGCTAGCTCTTTCTTTTCATTTAGTCTGCCAACCATGTCAAAATTTAACATAAACTTAACTTTACTAAGATCGATAGTTGGGTTTTTAGCGAAATATGAAGAGCCTAGTAGACCTTCTTCTTCACCAGAAAATGCAATAAACAAATAATTATATAGTTGATTATCACATAGTTTATTTGCTAGATTTAATAATATACTGACTCCACTTGCATTATCATCTGCTCCATTATGAATTTCATTTTCTCCAACATGTAATGAACCAGCTTCTCCTAATCCAATATGGTCATAATGAGCACCAATTATAATTGTATTGTCTTGATTGTTGTCACAAAATCCAATAACATTAAAACCTTTTTGTATCTCACTAGTTTGATGATAGTTGATTTTTCCTTGAAATTTTTGGTAATAATCACAACTTCCTTTTGCTTCTAGGCCATATTCTTTAAATTTCCTTTTTATATATTTAGCAGCTTTTTTTTCGCCCTTGGTGCCTGTTTTTCTTCCCTTGAGTTTGTCAGAAGCTAGATAGTTGACATCTTTATACATATTATTCATGAATACTTCTTTATTTTCTTGAGAAAGAATTTGATTTGAAATTATAAAGGCGAAAAATAAAATAATTATATATCTCATATTTTTAATAGTAAAAGTTAATATAAGCTTAGAATTTATAAATGCAATCCATAATAAATAACTAATTTTGAGCAATGCAATAAACGCTTCAAAAATATGAAACACTTTTATTTTTTTATTTTCTTTTTTGTTTTATTTTCTTGTGATTCAAATAAAATAAATTCTCGGTCTAAAAAAATAAATACATCATCCGATAAAGTTCTGCTTTATGATGGGGAAACAAATTTAAAAAATATCAAACAATTAACTTTTACAGGAGATAACGCTGAGGCATATTGGAGTTTTGATGATAGTAAATTAGTTTTTCAAGTGAAAAATTCTGATTGGGATCTTGATTGTGATCAGATTTTTATTACAGATACTAATAATTACAATATGAATATTGAAATTCCTGATATGATTAGTACAGGTTTTGGGAGAACTACATGTTCTTATTTTTTACCGGGAGATACAACAATCTTATACGCTTCTACTCATTTGTCTGATTCTTTGTGTCCATCTCCACCAAAAAAAAGAGAGGATGGTAAATATGTTTGGCCTATATATGAAACTTTTGATATTTTTATCTCAGATTTAAATGGCAATATTGTTAATCAATTAACAAATCACGCTGGATACGATGCTGAAGCAACTGTTTCACCAAATGGAGATAAAATTGTTTTTACTTCAATGCGGTCAGGTGATTTAGAACTCTATACTTGTGACATAGATGGAGGGAATGTTTTTCAAGTTACTAGTCAATTGGGTTATGATGGTGGAGCATTTTTTTCTAATGATGGCAAAAAACTTGTTTTTCGAGCTTCTAGGCCCTCAACAGAAGAAGAAGTTTTAGAATATAAAACATTACTGTCTCAAGGTTTAGTTAAACCTACTAATATGGAGTTATATACTTGCAATATAGATGGCAGCGAATTAAAACAAATTACTTTTTTAGGAGGAGCTAATTGGGCTCCATTTTACCATCCCAGTGATAAGAAAATAATTTTCTCATCTAATCACAAGTCTACGAGAGGCTTCCCGTTTAATTTATATATGATTGATATTAATGGAGAAAATTTAAAACAAATTACTTATGATGCTATGTTTGATTCATTTCCAGTTTTTTCTAATGATGGCACGAAAATTGTTTTTTCATCTAATAGAAATAATGGAGGAACTAGAAACACTAATTTATTTATTGCAGACTGGTCAGAGTAAAAAATATGGATAAAAAGAAAATATTACAATTAATCCTTGAAGAACGTCAAAAACAAGATGAAAAGTGGGGTGAGCAAAATCATAATATTTACAAGTGGCTTGCGATCTTAGGTGAAGAAGTTGGAGAAGTTAATAAAGCAGTCCTAGAGGATAATTATAAAGATGTTATTGATGAACTTGTTCAGATTGGTGCTGTTACTGTTGCGATGATAGAAAGTTTAGAGAGAAATCGTAAATAAAATTAAATGGAGATTAATACTTGTTTAAATCAGTTTAAGCCAATTTCTTTAAAAGAAATGAATAGTGTTAGTTTGATGAATAGAATGGATGTTAAATTTCTTTTTAAAAAATCTCAATTACCTATTTTACTTTCTCATTTAACATCACATTATAATATTTTGAAAATTAAAAATAAAATTATCCAAGATTATAAATCACTATATTTTGATACTCCTGATCGATTTTTTTATATGGCTCATCATAATAGAAGAGTGAATAGGAATAAAGTTCGTTTTAGGGAATATGTAGGATCTGATTTAATTTTTTTAGAAATTAAGTTTAAAAATAACAAAGGCAAAACAATTAAAAAAAGAATGCGGGTTGATAAAGTCTATAAAGATCTTTTACCTGAACATAATTTGTTTATTAAAAGTACTATTGGTAAAGATTTAACTCTTATAGCACAGCATTGGATTAATTTTAAGAGAATCACTTTTGTAGATAAATTAAATACTGAAAGAATTACAATTGATTTAAATCTAAATTATTCAGATGATTCACAGTCAGGCAGTTTGGATAATATCGTAATTGCAGAGGTGAAAAAAGATAGATCTAGTCAATCATCAAAATTTACATATATTGCAAAAAAATATCACATTACACCTACACGAATGAGTAAGTATTGTGTTTCAACAATTAATCTAAACAAAGATGTTAAGTTTAATAGATTTAAATCAAAATTATTATTAATAAATAAATTACAATTACTATGATGTTATTATTAAGTTTATTAGAGGGTTTGGAGTTTCTTGGTGCTCCTGTTTTTGATTCGCAAGATTTTTGGAGACTATTGTTAAAAACATTCTTTAATTTGACTGTTGTAGCAATTATAGCTAGAGGTATTTATTATCCTTTGACAAAAAATAAAGATTATTTATTTACTTATTTATTAATTAGTTTAACAGTATTTGTATTATGTGTTCTGCTAGATGACGTGAAACTTCAATTAGGTTTTGCTTTAGGTCTTTTTGCAATATTTGGGATTATACGTTATAGGACAGATCCAATCCCTATTAAAGAAATGACATATTTATTTCTTGTAATTGGAATATCCGTAGTTAATGCTCTTGCTAATAAGAAAATTAGTCATGCTGAGTTAGTTTTTGCAAATGCAATGATTGTTTTTGTTACTTACGGCATGGAAAGACTATGGTTGTTAAAACATGAGTCTAGAAAAAATATCATTTATGAAAAAATTGAACTTATTATTCCAGAAAAACATGATGAATTACTTCAAGATTTAAAAACCCGAACAGGAATCGATATTATTCGTTTTGAAGTTAAGCGTATTGATTTTTTAAGGGACGTTGCAAATATTTGTATTTATTACTATGAAGAAAATAGGTCTTAGAATAACTTTTAAATTTTTTATTTTATTAATTCCATTTTTTACATATTCACAAGACGAAGGACTTCAAAATTGGTATAATCTAGAGTTAGATTATGATTTAACAAAGAAACTTAAATTGTCATTAGAGGGTTCAGGTCGTCAGTCACATGATTTTTATTTTTTCATAGGTGAAACCCCCCAAAATACTCAAAAACTTTTTTTTGATTTTAATATTAAAAAAAAACATAATAATTTCTTTGGATATTCTTTAGGATATAGATTCATTCTATTAAATGAAATGTATGATGAAAGCAATTCATTAGCATATAATGTTATAAATAATTTCTCTAAAAAACATAGGTTGTATTTTGACGCTTATTTTAATAAAAAAATTACTAAAAAGTTTAAAATGTGCTTGCGAACAAGATATCAGCAACAATTAAGTTGCGAATTTGCAGATAATTATGAAACTATAGAAATTGTTGATAAGTTAAGAGAGAAAATTAAATTAGAATATTTTTTAAACAATAGTTTGGTTTTTTCTACTTCTATAGAATTATTTTATTTATTAGAAAAAGATATTGAAAAAATAAGGTATGCTACAGGTTTTAAAAAGACTTTTGGTAAAACGTCTATTAATTTTAGTTATATGATACAACATGAATTAAATAATCAACCTTCTGACATATTAATGGCATTGCGGACAAAATTATCATATAGTATATAAATACTCATTGTGATCAATTACCTTTTTATAATTGATGTAAAAAAAATATAATTACTTTTATATTAATTTAAATAATTTTATGAGAATATTAACTTTCATTTTATCATTGCATTTTCTTGTTATTGATGCACAAAATTTACCAGATAATTATTATTTTTCAGAAGACAGTCAAATGCTTTTGAGAGGAGGTGTTATCTTAGACAACAGTCTGTATTCTATGTCAACCATAGATACTATTTTTCTATATTTTTCCCAAATTGATTTTTGGGAACAAATGCTTGATAATTATTGTGATAAGATTAATATTTCTGCAAACTTGATTTATAAGGGTGATTTATTTGAGGATGTTGGCGTTAGATTTAAAGGCCAGACATCTTACTTTAACACAAATGGAAGTAATGGTCCTGGTGGCGGTCCTGGTGGCGGTCCTGGTGGCGGATCTGTTGAAACAGATAAAAAGTCTTTTAATATTGAATTGGACTGGATGAATAATCAAGATATTGATGGATATGAAACTTTAAATTTGAATAATTGTTATCAAGACCCTAGTTTTTTAAGAGAATTTATTTTTGAAAAATTTTCTAGAAATTATATTCCTGCAGTACAAGTTAATTTTGTTCAATTGATGATTAATGATGAGAACTGGGGCCTTTATCCTAATGTACAACAACTAGACAAGGAACATGCTTCTCAATGGTTTTTTGATGATGAATGTACAAGGTGGCGAGCTGAAGATCCTAATGGTGAGGCTCCAGGATGTGGTGATCCTGGTAGTGGTGGACCAGGCGGTGGTGGGCCAGGTGGTGGTGGGCCAGATTTTGGCGCAGGTAACTCTTCTCTGAATTACTTAGGATCAGATACTTTAAATTATATTGATTATTATACTTTAAAAAAGAGTTATGTTGATAATCCTTGGAATAATTTAGTTGACGCATGCCAGTCATTAGATGAAGTTAGTGAAGTAGACAATTTAGATGCTTATTCTTTTTTAAATGAGCACCTAGATGTAGATGCCACTTTATGGCATTTGGCTGATGAGATTATTTTCTCAGATGATGATAGTTATATTAATAAAGGTGGGATGGACTATTATGTTTACTATGATAAATATAACAATAGAATATTACCTATAGAATATGATGGTAATACTGTTTTTGGTAATCCTAACTGGAGTCCGTTTTATAATGTTGATGATCCAGATTTTGCCTTATTAAATAAACTGTTAAATATACCTTCATTAAGACAGCGATATCTTGCTCATTTTAGAACAATCTTGAATAATTGTTTTAACTTAAATTATATTGAAAGTGAGATTGACCAATATTCTAATTTTATTGATTCTCATGTTTTTAATGATCCTCAAAAAATATACACATACGGTGAATTTTTAAATGAAATAGATAACCTTAAGGACTATTTTGAAAATAGATCAGAATACTTGTGGTCAAATAGTGAAGTTGCGCAAATTGCTACAGATGTATTAAATGTTCAGTATTATGTTGGAAATAATGCTTTTGCTCAACCTACGTCTAATGATGATGTTTTAATTTCTGTTGAAGTAAATTCTAATAAACCAATAGATGTTAACTTATATTATGGTACGGGTTTAACTGGCAGATTTGAATCTTTTGCAATGGATTATAGTTTTGCTACTAATGAATATACATATTATATTCCACCTCACGATGGAGGTGAATATGTGCGTTTTTATATAGAGACCATTTCCGAAGATGGATCTAGATTTTATAGTCCAGAGGGAGCAGAACATGATGTTTACATATATCAGATTAAGATGGATGATCTTGTTTACCTTGAATCCGATATTGTTATTAATGAAATAATGGCTGCTAATGATAATTCTATAGCTGATGAATTTGATGAATTTGATGATTGGATTGAAATATATAATAAGGGTAACTTAGATATTAATTTGAATAATTATCATTTAAGCGATGATTTGAATAATCTTGGTAAATATACTTTTCCTAATATTACGCTTGGTCCTGATGAATATTTTATTGTTTGGGCAGATGATGATGAAGAAGATCAAGGTGATTATAGTCATGCTACATTTAAACTCTCCTCAGATGGCGAAGAGTTGTATCTTTCAGATGTAAATTTTAATGTACTGGATGGTTTTCAGTTTGGTCCTCAGGAAGTTGATATGGGTTATGCAAGAGTCCCTAATGGAACTGGAGAATTTGTCATTCAAAATCCAACATTTTCATCCAATAATAATAATAATAATAGTTATTTAGAGTCTATTTTATTAAATAGAACTTTGATTAAGAGAATTGATTTATTGGGTAGGGAAAGAGAACAGAAGAAGGGCGTTTTTATTGACATATATAGTGATGGTTCGATAGAAAAAATCTATTTAAATGATTAATGTCGTCTATTTATTTCCGTAATATCTGTTGGTTGCTTGCTGATTTTTACCATACGAAATTCCAATATCTATGATTGCTTGAACTCTACCTTTTTTTAGCTCTACGGTATTATTTCATCTCCTTGTCTTAAAGTCCCATTATTTATTGTTTTGCTCATATGATTTTATTTTTTGATTTACCAATAATTTAACTTATTGATAATCAATCGCCAAAAATGTTTTATGTGCAACATTTAAGTCTACATATCCTGTTATACCATTAATTGTGCCTGTTCCGCTATATTGCCATATTAAAGGGCATTTACTGTCAAACATAATTGGTTCATGTTTCATTGTATTATTGTCTGGCTTATTTTTAGATCCATTTTGTCGTGCTATCCAAATTTGATAATTATTAAATCTGTTTCTCAGATAAGTATTATAAAATCTTTGATGAGCGTATATTATTGGTTTTATGTTAAATTCTTGCTCAACTAAATTCAAAAAAATATTAATTTCTTTTCTTATTTTTTTTCCATTTCTACTGCCTATTTCTTCTATATCTAAAACAGGCGGAAGATCACCGATGTTAGTTGTGTTTTTTGCAAAATTTTTAAATTGTTCAATGGCGCTTTCATTTGGTCTAAAGTAGTGGTATACGCCAACTTTGATGCCATTCATTTGAGCTTGACTAAAATTGTAGGTGAATGATTTATCTTTTCCATCTTTCCCCATCGTTGTTCTAATATAGGCAAAGGATATCTTAGGGTTAGTGTTATCTTTTACTTGTTGCCAATCAATTTGTTTGATGTCATCTTGATAATGCGAAATGTCAATGCCATATATATTTTGATTACTTTGTTTAAAAGAATTACAGTTTTTATGACAACTTATATTGATTACTGAAAGTCCTATGATTAAAAAAATATATTGAATACTCATGTTTTTTTTAATTAATCTGTCAAAAAGTATTTATTTTAATCAATGATTTTTAGTCCTGCTTTTTTTTTAATGTCATTAAAAATTTCTTCAAGTATTCCATTTGAGTTCCCCATTGTTTGAAAGCAATTTTTTATTTCGCTCTCTTTTAATTTATAAGATTTTAAAAATTCAGTATTTGCTTTTAGTTTTTTAGATTTTAAAGTCTCTAATTCTTCCTCATTAAATCTGATTTTTAAATCATCTATTATTGGATTAACAAAACAGGTGCATTTAATTGGATCTAATTTTTCGCCATCACAGTATAATTTTTGAACATCATCAATGAGATTGGTGTTTGAAAACTTTTGATATACAACAAGCGCAGTGGTGACAATCAATAGTAAAATAATTAATCTGAATATTATTTTAGTTACAAGTTTAATGACAAAAAAACTTGCGATAATAGATCCAATAAGTAGTATGAGGTCTAGGTTTTCAGTGATTATTGATTGTATATCCATTGTTGCTTAAAATTAAAGAAAAATATTAACTATTTAAAATTATGGTTAATAATTGTAGCAAATACGTTTAGCATCAATATGCCCATTTTGAGTTAATACTTTTACTATGTATATGCCTTTTGGAAAATTATTACTGCGTAAAATATGATGTAAATTAATTTTATTTTTAATTGTTTTGATCTGAAGAATTTTATTCCCATTAATATTACATAATTCAATAATTTTTTCGAGATGTAATTGTTTGAAATATATGTGAGAATAATCAGTTATTGGATTTGGATAAATTGACTGAATAAGGCTGGATTCGTGAATATTATTATTTTGGATTTCTGAAGGAGAGGTGTTAAGAACAATATCAAATACTCCGTTCATGTTATTTTCTGTATCAGTTTCAATATTGATAATTCTGTTTTGAGAATTTGGATTAGAAGCCCACGGATCCAAAGGTATGCTAGAATCATTCTCAAAATACAATTGAGTTGTTAATTCATTTTGATTTAAGTAAGATGATTTATAGTGGATGTGGCTTGGTCTATAATAATTGCCATTTAAATATTTTCCTGGTAAAATGGTTTGAAATGCATAGTTCCCATTAGCGTCAGTAAAAATTTTAGCCCTATATAAATTGTCCTCATAATCAGAGTTTAGATATGTGTTAGTTTTTGTATTGTATGTTCCTTGGTTTGCGTGCCACACGTCTACTATAGCATTAGGTATAGGGGTTTTGCAGTCATTTGCATATACGGTACCTGTTATAAATAATAAATTACTTGTTATTTCTGGTGGAGTTAGAATAGATGTATTAGGTGAGTTAGGAATATAATATGGTCCCTCTATATCTGATGTTGTAGGGGTGCATTCTTGCATATAGTCAAATGCGTTATTGTAAGACTTAAGTTTAAGTGAAAAAAATAAAAATGTCGCTAAGCTTAGTAGTCCTTTTATTAGCTTTCTTCTTTGTTGATTTTTTTTGATCATATTTTTATAAAAATACAACATATAAAACTAGTAGATAACAGATGGGGTAAAAATATAATTAATAAACATTTTTTTTTTTTACATATTTCATTGCTGTAATCCATTATTTTATTATATCTTGCCGCCATGGAAAAAAGAGGTAGACCTTCTACTAAACCGCCTAAACTGCGTGATGGATTTTATATTGAGCTTAGAACTCAAGGCTCATCTTCACCTATTAAGATTATTCGTAAAAATATGCAAGAAGTTGAAATTGCAATTGCTCAGTATTCAAAAAACAAGGTAGTAAACTATCTTGGTCAAGTCAAGGGTGGTAAATGGGTTGATGGGGACAAAAAAGGACAAAAAGTCTAACATTCATTTTATTTTTTTAATCATTTTTTTATTTCAATAAATTATTTATTTATTATTTATAATTATTCTAAATAATATTGTATTTTTGCGTCTTTATTTAAAATTATTCTAAATAAGGATATTAAAAAGATTTCAATATGAAAGTGAAAATTTTATTCTACATTCAATTTCTAATTCTTTTATCATTTTCTCAGCAAACATGGAATGTTGATGCCGGCATGTATTACTATTCTCCTTCAGATTTAGTTATTAATCAAGGAGATATTGTGATTTGGACAAATGCAGGTGGTTGCCATGATGTTAATGGCCTTACAAATAGTATTACTGGTCAGCCATTTAATAATCCCGAGTCTTTTGGCTCTGAAGTTATATGTGAAACAGGATTAGAAATATTGTCTTACACATTTAATTCTCCAGGTGACTATAGTTATGATTGTTCTGTGTATGGTCATGCTTCATCGGGAATGGTTGCTACTATTACTGTTAATGAGACAGGTTGTGTTGATGATGATGATTCAGCAGCTTCATTAGCTAGTCAATGGAACCCATCTTTTAATGGCGGTTGTGAGGAGGCAGTTGCTTATTTTATTAATTCTGGATATTCATGTGAAACTGATTTAACAGTTTTAGGGTTATCAGGCACAATTAATGATATGTGTCAATGTACCTGTTCTGAGAATGAAGATTGTCAAAATGATGATAATCAAATTGAAGATATTTTTGGATCTATGTTTATTTCTGACTGTAGTTCTTTAATCACTTACTTAATAGATAATTATGGTTATACTGAAAATCAAGCTTGTAGCTGGAATGGAGCGCCTATGTTCGATTTAGGGGGAGCAATTATTGTTGACTTATGCCCATGTTCATGCGAATCATCTTCAAACACTAATTTGATTGATTATAATGATAAAATTGAAATAGTTATGATAATTGATTTATTAGGTCGAAAAATTGACAAGATTGAATTTAACAACCCCATCTTAATTATATACAGTGATGGTTCTATTCAAAAAACTTTATTAACTAACTAAGTAACTCAAATAACAAATTTAACTATGAAAAATATATTTTATTTATCTATGATATTATTTACTTCATTATTTTTTACATCTTGTGAAAAAGATGATGATCACAATACTGTTGTCGCTCCTGATACTTATATGTTTGAAAGAGATGGTATGTCGACAGTTTCATTTCCAGGTCAAACTTGTAGATTACAAATGGCAAAGGATATTTATGATGCCATGAATGTGGAAAATGCTGCTACTGTAAGTGAATTTTTAACAATGTTTAACGACGGTTCAGGGTTTACTTATAACTATACATGTGGAAAAAATGTTGGTGGAAAAACAGCTGCATCTCCAACTGCTTCTTCTACTGTAAAGTTCCAATTTGAGGACATGTTTACTGTTCTTGTTGACGAGGTGTATCCAAATTGGATGAGTACTGCTTCTGTAGGAGCTGCTGGGCAAATAACTACGAGTAGTGGTTCTACATACCAAGTTGATGGCAAGGGACTTGAAATTGATCAAGCATTTATTAAAGGTTTAATGGGTGCAATGGTTGTTGATCAAATGAATAATAATTATTTAACTGCTACTAAGTTAGATGGAGATGGCACAACTAATAATACTGATGGATTAGGTGCTGGAGAATATACTAGCATGGAACATTATTGGGATGAAGGATATGGATATTTATATGGATATAATAATGAACATGTCGGCGGTACTGATAATAATGCAAATGGACCAGCTGAAGGAAATGGTGTACTTGTTAATAAGTACTTAAAAAAGTTAAATGAAGGTTCACACCCTGGAATTGCTGATGTGATTTATGATGCATTTAAATTAGGTAGAGCAGCAATTGTTGCAGGTGATTACACTCTAAGAAATGCACAAGCTGCAATTATTCAAGAGCATGTAGATAAAATAATTGCTCAAAAAGCTATTGATTATCTAACTGGCGGTGCAGAAACTATTTCATCAGGTGCACCAAGAGAAGATTCATTTCACGCTCTTTCTGAAGGATATGGATTTGTTTTAAGCTTACAGTTCACAAGTTACTTTACTAATAGTGAAGTAAATACTATGCTTGATGCTATGATGGATGGTGATGGTTTGTGGGACATATCAGCTGATGACTTAAGTAATATGGCTGCTGACATATCTGCTGCTGCAGGATTATAATAATCATTAATTAAAGAGAATCTTAGTAGGTAAAAGATAACACAAGTTGCTGGGGGGTAATCTGTTTATTGTCGTCATCTACTAAGATTCTTTTATAGTATTTCAAAATATGTTGAAACGAATTTTACTTTTTCTAGTTATATCAATTACTTTTTTTTCATGTGAAAAAGTTGATGATAATAACAATGACAACAACAGCGAAAATTATAACAGATCTGGAATGTTAATTCATTGGGCAGATAATATTATAATTCCTGCCTAC
>MDSW01076698.1_pt1 | contig 16672 bp, 18 predicted proteins | sample 811171 | NCBI WGS metagenome assembly MDSW01 (sample SAMN05326641, study PRJNA326480) | marine metagenome | isolation source: seawater | place: Atlantic Ocean: North West | collected 2012
ATTGGTGAACTGTTTGTTAAAAGATAGCGTATTGAATTGATTGAATTTTGAAATAGTGATTTATGATTATTGATAATTTTTTGAAATGTAGTTGGTGTAGATGCAAAAGAAGTTGCATGGTAATTTTTAATTGATGATATTACATTAGGCATGTTAATTGTATTTTTATGCAAAATAGCTGTACCGCCTGATTTAATGATACAATTTAAACAACCAAGCCCAAATGAATGAGATAATGGTAATGAAATTACATCAATATCATTAGAAGTTATGTTAAGATAATTTGTTACTCTGTTAACTGTATTTTCAATATTATTATGAGATAGTTGTACAGCTTTTGGAATGGATGTGGTTCCTGCAGAAAATAAAATTAAAGCAATTGCAGAGGAGTCAAGTGATGAATCAGATTCATGATGAGTAATAGGGTTTTGTTTAAAATCAAATGTGCTAATATCTAATGAAGGATATTCTTCAACTAGATTTATTCTTGATAATTTTTTTTGAAATATAGAATTAGTTATAATTAATTTAGGATTTGTTAATTTAAGTTGATTTTTTAAATTTGTATCAGATATAGAACTAGGAATAATATGACAGATATTTCCAGAATATAGTATACCAAAAAAAGAAATACAAAAATCAATACTATTAGATAACAATAGAGATACAACGTGAGGTTTATTTTTCTTTAATGTATGTGCTAAAGATAATGCTTTTTGATTTAAATCAAAATAATTTATTTCTGAGCCTTCAAAAATTAGAGCAGTTTTTGAAGGGAATTCTTTTGCTGAATGAAGAAGAAAATCAGTTATCATTGTTTTTTTTATTAATTAATTCTAAAACAGACTTTGCTGAAGAAATTGATATTATTTCATCAGTTTCAAGTTCTATGCTAAATTGATCTTCAATTTCAGAAACTAAATTTACATGTGTAAAGGAATCCCAATTTTCGTAATCAGATTGATCTCTATTTAAATCAAAATCATCTACAATTTCTGGAAAGATTTTTACAAAAATTTCTTTTATTTTATCTTCATCAGTCATCTTTTTCAGAAAGAGTAGTAGCATTGATAAATCTTCTTATTCAACAAAAAACAATAATGCAAATTGGGATAGACATAGTAAAAATTAGTAGATTTAGAAATAAAAAATATAATTTAAATCAAAATTTTTATAAAAAAATTTTTACAATTAATGAAATTGAATATTGCTTAAAATATAAAGATCCATATACACATTTTTCTGGGAAATTTGCTGCAAAAGAAGCAGTGATTAAAGCCACACACAAAAAGATTCAACTAAATAAAATTGAAATAAAAAATAAAAAAAGTGGGCTAGAAATAATAATTAAAAACAAAATAGAATCAGGTATACACATTTCCATTTCCCATGAAATAGATTATGCAGTTGCTATGTGTGTAATAGAAACTATTATCAAAAATAGATTTTAATGTTGATGAATTTAGATTAAGAGGATATAATGAAAATAGTTGATGTTAATTTAGAAATAAAAAATAGATTAAAAGAATCTGGATTATTAGATGAGATGAGTAATCTTGAATCATGTGATTTTTTAGTAATTGCAGAACACAATGGACAAATAATTGGTGCAAGTGGAGTTGGTGGAAAATTACATGTTAATACATTGATAGTTCAAGAAAAATTTAGAAATAAAGCAATTGGTGCTTTATTATTAAAAGATGTAATCAAAGAAAGTAAAAAAAGAAAATATCCATTTATTACAGCATCAAGAGACCCTGAAAATATTAACGCTGTAAAATTACATGATTTCTTTAACTTGATGCCAATTTTTCAAGTAAAATATAGAAAAAACTTTACGCGAGATGTTATTTTTAGGAGTTTTACTAATGAAGGAGACATTGTTGAATGGATTTTAAAATTATTTAATTCAAAAATAGGAGCCATTATTCTAATCACTTCAATTAAAATTCTAAAAAAGACATTATTTAAGAAAATTTTAACATATTCTGCTGAAGAATTTCCAGATCCTGATGTGATGTTTTCAATAAAAAATTTTAAAAAAATTAAATCATTATAGGCGTATAAATTGGCAAAAAATTTATCCTTTAAAAAAATAGAGTTATCATGAATATTTTAGGCATAGATTTTGAAGAGTGGTTCCATCCTGAATTAATTAAACCATTTATTAAAAATCAAAATAAAGAAATGAAAGTTTCTAAAGGTATTAAGAAAATTTTAGACTGGTTAAATGAAAATGAAACATATGCTACATTTTTTGTTGTAGGTGAAATTTTAGAAGAAATTCCAGAATTAATTGATCAAATTAAAAAAAATGGGCATGAAATTGGATTTCATACAATGACTCACAAAAAATTACATGAAATAAAAACTAAGGAAAATTTTGAAATTGAGTTAGAGAAGTTTAGAAACATAGTTGGTAACGATGTAAAAGGATTTAGAGCACCTACATTTTCACTTGATTCGTCAACATCATGGGCAATAGATTCTTTAAAAAAATTTGGATATTCTTATGATAGTAGTATTGTTCCAATTAAAACAAAAATGTATGGATTATCAGATGCAGAAAAATATCCTTATAAAATTTCACCATCCTCAATAGAAAAACATGATCCAAAATCTGAACTGTGGGAATTTCCATTAATGAAAACAAAATTTTTAGGGAAAAAAATTCCTGCAGGTGGAGGATTTTATCTAAGAACATTACCTTCAAAAATTATTAAGAAATCTATTAATGAATACAATAAAGATGATAAACCTGCAATTATGTATATTCATTCATGGGAATTAACTCCAGAATATATGCCTAAAATTGATTTACCAATTAAAGAGAAATTCATTACATATCACAATATCCATAAATCTCTACCAAAAATGGATGAATTAATAAAGAAATTTGAATTTACGTCATTTGAGAGATATCTAAAAGAATGAATGATTAAACAAGTTTAAACTTTAGAAAAATATCAAAAAGATAAACATGACTGAAAATAAAAAAATGAAAATTGTGATAGGACTTCCGGCATTTAATGAAGAAAAAAACATAGGTAAAATCATAGCCCAATTATTAGATAAATCATATTCGGTCATAGTTTGTAATGATGGTTCATCAGATAGTACTGGAATTATTGCCGAAAAAATGGGTGCAATAATAATTAATCATAAAAAAAATTTAGGATATGGTGCAGCAATAGGCAGTATTTTTAGAAAGGCTAGAGACGAGAAATTTGATATTTTAGTTACATTTGATTCTGATGGTCAACATAGAATTTCAGATATTGAGAAAATGATTGAACCCATACAAAATAAAACAGCAGATATCGTTATTGGTTCAAGGTTTACCGAAGATGGAAAAGCTGATATGCCAAGATATCGAAAGATGGGAATTAAAGTGATAACAAACCTTGTCAATTCTCAAACGGGTAAAAATATTACAGATTCACAAAGTGGATTTAGATCATACAGTTCAGAAGTGTTATCTAAAATGAATTTATCTGAGAATGGAATGGGAGTTTCAACTGAAATTTTAATTAAAGCAAATAAACAAAAATTGAAAATTATAGAAATACCAATTACAATTTTGTATGAAGGGGAGACATCAACTCATCATCCAATTTCACATGGAACATCAGTAGTTCTAAGTACTATGAAATTTATTTCTATAGAACATCCATTGAAATTTTATGGAATCCCTGGAATTGGATTTTTCCTAATTGGATTATTTTTTGCAATCTGGACAATTCAAGAATTCACAACCAGTGGAAGAATTATTACAAATATTTCGTTAATTGGAGTAGGTTCAATTATTTTCGGAATGATATTAACAATGACGTCTATTATGCTATATTCTTTAGTAAATGTTGTAAGAGAACGTAGATGAATTCAGTTATTTTATATAATTTTAATACAAGCTCAAAAAATTTTATTTTTTTAGGATTATTAATTGGAATTGGATTGATCTTAAGATTTGTATATTTTCCTGATGAATTACCAGTAGTCGTAGATTCTAGAAATTATTTTCTTTATGCATCAGATATAGTAGCACTGGGTCATTTACCTAATTCTTGGATGCCTACTAATAATGGCTGGCCAATATTTCTTTCATTTTGGTTTTCAATAATAAAATTAGATAATCCATTGGAATACATGCAAATTCAAAGAATACTATCAATTATTATTTCAGTAATTACAGTAATTCCAATTTATTATATTTGTACTAAATTTATTAAACAGAAATATGCTTTTATTGCATCATCATTATTTGTTTTAGATCCTAGAATTCTTTTAAATTCTATTTTAGGTGCAACAGATCCATTATACATTTTACTAGGAGCAACATCACTAGTATTTTTATTAAAAAATGATAGGAAATTTGTTTTAATTTCATTTGTGTTAGCAGCATTTTGTACAATTGTTCGAGGTGAAGGAATTTTTTTCTTTTTTGCAATAATAGCCATTTATTTAATTCGAAACAAAATAACAAAAGAATCCATAAGTACCATTCTTCCATCTATAGGATTATTTTTTATGATTTTATTACCAATGATGATTTTTAGAATAGAAACAATAGGAACTGATGGAATTTTTGTTAGGACTGCAACATCTTTAGTTGCAACATCACCAATCTCAAATGAACAGAATTATTTGAAAATTTTTCAAAGTTTTGAAATATTTTTTAAATATTTAGGATGGATTATGATTCCAAATTTAATATTTTTTCTACCATATGGAATAATACAATATTTCAAAAATCGTAAAAAAGAGAATAATTTCATCATAATATTTGTCATAATAATGGCATTACCAAATTTGTATGCCTACAGTGTTCCAGCTCTTGATACAAGATATCTTTATTTTCTTTTTCCAATATTTTGTATATTATCAGGTTTAGCAATTCAACGTTATTTTTCAAAGATCAAAATTCAAAATTATATTTTAGTGGGAATAATTATAGCAATTTTATTTAGTTCTATTTCATTTTATGAATACAAAAAAGATGATTGGAGAATGGACGTTGATAATGAAAAGGAGTATTTAAAAATTAGTCAAGAAATATTAGAAATTTCTGAAGGAATTAACTATCATCCAACAATCGGCAGATATCTACTTGTAGAACAGCTTCCAAATCAATGGCCAATCTCATATAATGACATATCCTTAAAAACTGAATTGATATCACCCAGACAAAATTCTTTAAATGAATTTATTACACAAAATAAGGACTCTCTAACTCATATTGTGGTTGATAATCAAAGTGATTTACCAAAATATTTAATTGAAATTTATGATAAAGAGTATGAATTTTTAGATTTAGTTTTTGAATATGAGACAGACACAAATGAGGTAAAATTTAAAGTTTTTAAAATTAATTACAATTTATTTAATCCAAAATAAATTATTAATTAAAATGACATAAGAAAAATTATTTTTTATGACTAAAATATTCTTCAACAATTTCACAAATTATATGTAAAATAATTCTTTGAGATTCTTGAATCCTAGGTGTACTTTTTGATGGAATAATTATTGATAGATCAGATATTTTATTTAATTTACCTCCATCAGATCCCAATAATGCAATTGTAAAACCACCGCAATTTTTTGCAGTGGTGAATCCATTAATTACATTAATTGAGTTTCCAGATGTGGAAATTCCAAATACAATATCATTTTTTTTCACAATAGATTCACATTGTCTTGAAAAAATTGTCTCAAAACTATAATCATTACCAAGTGCAGTCAAAATAGAGGAATCAGTAGTGAGAGAAATTGCAGGTAAACTATCACGTTCTTTTAGAAATCTTCCAACAAATTCAGCTGCAAAATGTTGAGAATCAGCAGCACTTCCACCATTTCCAAAGACAATAATTTTATTTCCACTTTCAAAACATGCTATAATTTTCTCAATAACTTGTTGGATAGGTTTTTCTAAATTTTTAGATTTAGAAATTATATCAACACTTTCATCAAAAATTTTAGATATTTTATTATCAGACATTCTCAAAAAGTTCTGAGTTTTTTCATTACAGGAACTTCAGAATCCCAAATACGTTTAACTCCATCACCTAATGTTGATTCAACTCTTCTAACATCCCTTACCATTCTTTCTAAACCTGCAGGTTCTAAAGATGCAGATTGATCAGAACCAGGTAACGCTCTACTCAAAGTAATATGTCTTTCAATTGAAGTTGCACCAAGTGTTGTAGATATTACACAGCATATGTACGAATCAACTTCATGTCCACTATATCCAACATTACAATTAAATTCATTTTGAAGAGTAGATATACACTTCAAATTTGCTTCTTCCAATCTCATAGGGTAAGAACTATTTGTATGCATTAATTCAAATGGGCAATCATTATTTTTAAAAATTTCAATAGCTTTTGAAATTTCTTCCATCGTACTCATACCAGTTGCGATAAAGGTATGTTTTTTTTCTTCAGCAACAACATTTAGTAATTCATAATTAGTTAACATTGCAGAAGCAATTTTATTATGATTAAGATCATATTTTCTTAAAAATAATTGACTATCAATATCCCATGACGAAGCAAACCATTCAATTTGGAGTTTTTTACAATAAGAATCAATTTCATCGTATTCATTTTTTTCAAATTCTAATCCTAATTTTTGATCTCTAGTGGTAGTTCCCCAGATACTTTCTCTTGGAGAATCTAAAATTTCCTTAGAATATACTTTCTCAATAGTTCTTTTTTGAAATTTAACTGCATTACAACCAGCTTTTTTTGCAACATCAATCAGTTGTTTTGCAATTGAAAGATCCCCATTATGATTAATTCCAATCTCACCAGTAATGAAAACCAAGTTAGTAAATATTGAATTTTTTATAATTTAACCTTTTGTGATGAAAGGATCATATTAGCGACTTCTCGAAAGACCCCATTACCACCATTATTTTTACAAATATAATCACAAATTTTTTGAGCTTCAATAATTCCATCTGAAGGAGTAGCAGATAAACCTACAAGTTTTAGTAAACCTAAATCATTAACATCATCCCCAATATAGCAAATTTGAGAAGATTGTACACCGTAGCTTTTACAAATTTTTTCTAGAACATCTTCTTTTTTATTTACACCCATCAAAAGTTTATCGATTTTCATTTTTTTAGACCACTGTTTTATAATTTCATTTTTTTCTTTTGTGACAATTACAGAAGGGATATGATTTTTTCTCAATAAAGTAACACCCATTCCATCACGAGTATGGAATTTTTTCATAATATCCCCTTTACTTGAATAATACATTCCACTATCAGTTAAAACCCCATCAACATCTGTCAGGACAACTTTAATTTTACTAGCTTTCAATACTATTTTTTTCATAGTTTTATCATTCAAAATTAATTAATAAATTATCACAATTTACAACTAAATAGCAAATATCATAGGCACATTTTAAAAATGATATATCATCGATTAACAAAAAAAATTATTTTTTTGAATTTTGAATTTTTATAAGATGATCATCATTCATGTTGCAAGTACTTACAACACATTTTTTACACCATTCATTTTCCCAGAATTTTCCTTCTTTGTGAATGGAACGTAAAGAATTCATTTTTTCACTATTCCATATATCATGAAGAGATTGATTAGCAACATTTCCCATAGATAATTCAGAACTAAACCAAGCACAACAAGGACAAACTTCACCAGTGTTATGGATAAAAAATCTTTGCCATGGTTGTTGGCAATTAAATCCTTCTCGCATATCAGTATGGTAAACTGAGTCACTTGGATACATGCTACTATAATCAAATTCTGTTTCAGGTGGCATAAATTCTTGGAAAGCAATAAAATCAGCTTTGTTTTCCCATTTTTTAATAAATAATTCTTCTTCATGTTCATTTACAGACATTCTAACAAAATTTACTCCAATAACAGGTAATTTTGAACCGGATGCATTTCTCATTTCTATAAATCTCTCAATATTTTTCATTACTGTATCATAATTACCTCCAACTCTAACTTTCTTGTAAAGATCTTCTGTTGCAGAATCAAGACTAAATCGTATTCTAGTAAGACCACTGTCAAGTAATTTCTTTGCTCGTTCTTCAGAGAGTAATGTTGCATTTGTATTCATCATAATATCAATAAATCCATGTTGTGATGCAAATTTGATATGATCTTCTAGATCAGGTGATAATAATGGTTCATTAACTCCTTGTGGATTAAGAGCTGGACAACCGTATTTTTCACCTTCTAAAATAATTTTTTTATAAAGTTCCCAATCTATGTGTGCATCAGTAACATATTTTGCATTAGCTGCAGAATCTGGCATACCAATTGTACAAGAAGGACATCTTAAATTACAAATTTGGTGAAGTTCAACTTGAAGATATAAAGGAAAATCAGTTAATAATTCAAAATTGTTTACTGCTTTCCATTTCTTTCGATAATCAACAAATTTTTGACCCAAAATTGAGGACAATTGTTCTTCAATATCTTTTTCATTAGAATACATTCTAACTTTATTGTCAGTAGTGTAAACAGCTTTTTCTTCCAACATTATGAATCTAAAATCCTTAAATAAAAACATAGATAGTATTTTACGCCCAAAAATTAAAGAATTTTTTGATATGATAATGCCATTTTTGAAAAATCAGAATCATGTTTTTCAAAAATTTTTTCAAATTCAGTTATAGTTTTTTCCATACTTGAATGAATTAGAATAGAATCTAGTTGTATGAATTCTTTCATTATTCCCCAATAATTAACAAGAATATGATTCCTTTCGATTGATTCAATTAAAAACGATAATTCTTCATTTGAAAATTTAAATGAAAAAAGGGAATCATGAATAACGGATGGTAATTCTTCAATTTTATCAATTTTTTTCACCATACTAGTAACATCATAAAAGACATCACCAAATACAATTACTGGTTTTTTATAAAAAAGAGCTTCTAATCCAGATGAATTATTAATCAACATTACAAGATCAGATTTAGAAATTAAATCATAATTATTTACGTTTTGATGAATTAGTCGCACATTAGGTAATGAAATAATTTTTTTGTAGATTTCTATGGAACGCCAATTTTTTGCTTTTTGACCAGGATGTTCCTTAACAAATAGTAGATAATTTGATGGGATAGATTTTGCTATATTTTCTATTATAGAAATAGTATTCACATGAAATGGGTCCCACGCATAACTTTGAGATTCAGGTTGTACAGGTAATGGAAAATAAATAAAATTTTTCTCAGGAATTTCTTTTAAAGCATATTTTTCCAGAAAATTTTGTCTTTTTCGTAATTGTGACAATTGATTCCATCTCCAACTTAACATTTTTAATTTAGTTTTACCCTTATTATAAAAAATTGGTTCAGGATTTGTATTAAGCCTCTTTGAATATCTAGTCAACTTTTCAAAAAAAGATGCTTTACCAAATTCTATTTCTAAATAGGATTTAAGATCTTTGTATAAAGTTCGTTTTTGAATAAATTCTGGCCCATATTCTTTTACTTCATGAGATAGTTCCTTTTTGATTTGTTTAAAATCATCTTTTAAAATATTCACTAATAAATTATCAGAGATAACAAAAGAATTTGAAAGTCTTGTTTCGATCAACATGAGAGTTTTAATATTCAAAGATTTTGCAATATTAAAAAGTAAAAAATTTGCTAAATTTTCACCTGTTTTTTGCATGATAATAAATTCAGGTTTAATTCGCTTCAGGAAACTATAGAAAAATTTTGTTAGAGATTCAATAATAGATAATATTTCATCAGAAGTAAAAGTATGAAAAAAATTTCTTTCTTGTAAAAAAGTTCTTTCAGAAGATGCAATTAACCAAAAATTCAATTTTAATTCATTTTCTATTTTGGATAAATATTCTAAATCAGGTTTAGATGAATTTTCAAGATAATATTCGGGATAGTAATGTAGTTCTTTAAAATGAGATTTATTTTGTTTTTTATAAAACTCCATATCTTTTTTATAAGAAACCATACCATAATACTCAAAATCATCTAAGGTTGAAAGATGTCTAGTAATTCCATAATGAAGGTATCCATATGGTCCATCTAACCAAACAAGTACTTTTTTTGTCATTTAATGATTTTTTTCTGGAATTATAAAAATATAGAGATTAATAGCTACTAACGTTAACAAAGTGATCTAAAAATTCATTTATTTTATCATTATCATATTTTTCATACGTTACACTAAATTACACAATTAATTAAAACAAATTAGTAAAATGAAAATTGCTCTTGTTTCAGCATTTCTAGAAGATGAGGTGTATGAAAAAAGACTAAACGATAAAGTTATGGAGAATATAATTTGTAATGAAGATCATTTTTATCATAGAATTGCAAAGGCTTTAACACAAAATGGATTAGAACCTGTAGTACATTATTTATCTGAAGAAAAAGAAACCAAAGAGTTTACTCATAAATATGGACATAAAATCAAAAGAATTCCTGCAAAAAAATATCCATTTATTCATGAATCAATTGTAAAATCACCAGAATTAATAAAAAATATACAAAAAGATTTTGATATTTGTAATTTTGTTTCCGGGTATTATGTAAAATATAAAATTCCAGATATGTTTGACTATACTACGTCAAAATTATACAAAAAAATGCCCATAATAGCTAGATGGGCAGGTGGAAATCATAAATGGTTGTTACCCATTAGAAAAGAGATTAAAAAAACTTCATTAAGAAAATGTGATAAAATAATTTGTTCTGGAGAAAATGAAATTAAAAATTTAGAAAGTATTTTTGAAATTTCGAAGGAAAAAATTTTACAAATTATGAATCCAATAGATACTACAATTTTTAAATTTAGGGAGAAAGAAGTTGCAGCTAAAAAATTAGAACTAGATCTCAATTATCAATATTTATTGTATGTTGGAAGATTTTCTAAAAATAAAGGAATTGAAGAAATTTTAAATGTGTTTAGAAAATTAAAAAAAGATCACTCAAACTTGAAATTAATTTTAATTGGAGATGGTCCATTACTAAATCAAATTCAAGATTATCTAAAACAAAATAATTTAATTAGAGATGTAATTCTCCCAGGAAGATTAACTCATGAAATTGTTTGTTATTATTATAACATAAGCTCAGTTTTACTAAATATTGGCATATCAGGAGGACTAGCAAATGTAATAATAGAAGCAATTGCATCAAAATTACCAATTATTGCAACAAATGTAGGTGCAACAAAAGATTATGTAAATAATAAAATGAATAATGGAATTTTAATTAATTCAATTGATGAATCAGAAATTCAAAATGCAATAATAGAAATTATTTTAAATGGAAAAAAATATAAAAACTCAAATGAAAAAAATTTAGAAAAATTTACATTTAATTATTTTGGAAAAAAGCTAAATGAAACATATATGGAATTATTAAATAAATGACATTTTTCATAAAAGGTTTAAACGGTAAAGGAATATGATGGAAATATGAGTCAAGGGTGGGTTAGAAGACGTTGGTGGGAATTTCGTGCAGGACATAGTGTATACTTAATTTTTGTTTTAACATTTATCAATTTTATTTTAATTGCATATAGATTATTGATTGAAAAAATTCCAATGTTTCAAGATCTTATTCCTAATTTATCTATATTCGTATTATTATTTTTAGGATTTTATATTCCAACAGCAATCATTATAGGATTTTGGCATAGAAAGACACAGTTAAAAGTTGAAACAACATTAACCATGCAACAAAATCCAGTTTTTGCAAAAATGATTAGAACTATTTTAGATGTACAAACAGGTAAAGCAAGTGATAAAGAAATTAGAGAGTTTAGAGAATTTTTGACAAAAATTGAAAGTAAATTGGAATTTTAACTAATGAAATTTGAAAAATCATATATTAAAAGACGTTGGTTTGATGGAAGAACTGGAACTACAACATACCTATTATTTGGATTAACATTAATGAATTTCATTTTAATTTCATATAGATTCTTAATTGAGGAAAATACATTATTTGAAAATTTAATCTCAGATTTGACTATGTTTTCAGTTATTTTTATTGTAACTTACATACCAATTTCAATAATTATTGGATATTGGCATAGAAAGACACAGTGGAAAGTTGAACTAGCAATTAAGCAATTAGAAAATCCAATGAATGCAAAAATGTTTAGAACTATTTTAGATGTACAAACAGGTAAAGCAAGTGATAAAGAAATTAGAGAGTTTAGAGAATTTTTGACAAAAATTGAAAGTAAAGAGTAATGAAATTTTTATATTAATGTAAAAAATTGATAAAATAGTTTTGAAATTAGATTTTATTAAAAAGGGCCCAGTATTATTCATAGGATGCCATCCAGATGATATTGAATTAGGCTGTGGTGGATTAATCAATAAATTAAAAGATGAATATGAAATTTTTGCATTAAATCTTTCAAAAAATCTTGATCAACCTGAACACAAAAATTTAGTTAATGAATCTAAAAAAAGTTTAAAAATTTTAGGAGTTAAAGAAAATAATATTATATTTGGGGATTTTAAATCTAGGGAATTTTCATATCAAAGGCAAGAAATAATTGATTATTTATGGAAAATAAAGAAAAAAATTAAACCAACTTGTGTTTTCATAACTCCATTTGATTTACATCAAGATCATCAAGTATGTAATATGGAATCAAAAAGAGTATTTAGAGAAAAATCAATTTTAGAATACGATTTAGTTAGAAGTGCAGTAGATAAAAATCATTTAATATTTGTTGAATTATCAAGAAAAGATTTAGATATAAAAATAAAATCTTTGAAACAATACAAAACTCATTCAAAAAGAAATTATTTTAAAAAAGAAACAATTACTTCAATTGCACAATCAGGTGGAATTAAGCAAGAATTAAATTTTTGTGAAATTTTTAATCCTGTATCTATAATTTTTTAGAATACATCAGAATCAATCATCGAGTAATACCAATTATTTATTTTAGATGTTTGGATTTTGAATTTTGAATTAAGAGATTTTACAATAAAATGTGATGAATATGGTAAATTTTTTGTAGTTTTTACATACTTGTTTAGTGGATGTTTTTTTGGTATCCAAGAAGTTACATGATCACATTTTAATTTCTTTGAAAGATATGATGCTACTAAAGGTAATTTTGAATATAATTTTAGATCATCTTGACCAAAAAAGTCCAAAATCTGTAATTCATTACCAAATTTTTTGAAAATGAAAATGCAAGTATCAGTTTGATAAATATAGTATTTATTTAATGGATGCTGATTAATCCTATAATTTAGATATTTATAATTTTTGTCTAAATAAATCAAAAAATTATTATTATGAAAAGAATTTAATTTAAAAAAATTATTATTGTTTATAATTTTATGATTGATTTTAAAATTATTATGTTTAATTGATTTGTTAAAAATAATTTTTACATAATTAATTGGTTTTAATTCTTTAAATTTAAATTTATTAGTAAATAAAGGAAATGAATTATCATTTGCAAATGTAATAATGAAATTATATTTTTTTTCTTTTGCTTTTTCATATGTTTTAGATGCTAATTTAGAAAAAATTCCTTGTCCAGAAAATTTTTTGTGGGTCATAGTAAGAAAAGAGTAGCCTCCCAAATAATTCTCATTATTTATAATCAGTGATACTGGAGTTAATGCATAAAATCCTACAATTTGAGATTCAAATTTCATCACATATGCAATCGGCGTACCAAAATTATTTTTTTTAAGCCTATATCTAAAATATTTTTGAGGTTTTTTTCTTCCATAGGATTCAAAATATAATTTAGTGATATCTTTTTCATATTTTTCTGTATATTTTAAAATTTTAAATTTTTTATTCATGATTAATCTTAGATATTATTTATTTTAAATTAACTATAATGTTTCAGATGAAGACATTTCTTTAGTAATAAATAATCTATACCAAATTTCATATCCCAAAATTGAAAAGAATTTGTTAATATATCTAATATTTTTTTCAGAATCAGCTTTTTGAAAATTTTTTTTAATCCACTCATTAGAAATCCATCCATCTTTAACGATTCTTGCATCAAATAGATATTGTTTACAAATTTCTTTGCCATAATTATCCCATAGAGAAATGGTATTTACTGCAAATCCCTGCTTAAGTTTAGGAAATAATAGAGAATTAACATTTTGAGGAATTAATTTTCTTAAGGGCAATTTACCAATATTGTTTGAAAAATCATATTTTTCTTCAGGAGACATATGAAGGCCTTCCTTAATAACAGATTTATCTAAAAATGGACTGATAGGCGAGATTTTAAAGAAATTATAAAATTTTTCATAATTTGGAATAAAATTATTTTTTAATTTTCCATTTAAATCTGCTAAAAAAACTTGATCTAAAAGGGAAAGAGAATTATCAAAAAAAGGTTTCAGAATATTATTAATTTTATTCCATGAGAATTTAGATTTTTTATCAAAAAGATTTTCTTGATCAGGAACCCAATCACGTTCATGACATTCTAAATACATTTGAGCTTTTTCAATTGGTGAAGAATTATTATTTATAGAATTTAAAAATTTTGAATATCGAAAAGTATATCCACCAAAAATTTCATCCGCACCATCTCCTGTTAATAATGAATTAGATATAGATTTTGAATTCTTGACAAGATAGTACCAATTCATTACATCCCAATATGGTTCCTTCAAAATTCCAATTGCCGCAGGTAATTCTTTTAAAAAATTTTCAATATGAATAATTTTATGATCTATATCAAAATTTTGTGCAATATTTGATGCAGAAGTAGATTCATCCTCACTATGAGGAAAAGTAATGGTAATTGCGGTAATTGGAATATCAGGTAAAATTTCTTTTGTTAACGACAAAAGTAATGTAGAATCTACACCTCCACTCAAAGCAATAGATAGATTAGATTTTGAAATTAAATTTTTTTTAATTGATTTTTGTAAATTATCTTTAATTAAAATTTTATCAACATTTTTTTTTGGCAAAAAATCTTTCCAATTTATTGGTTTTAATGTAGATTGATTATTTGGATCATATCTTAAAGTTAAGATATTAGAAATTTTATCGGATGATAAATTATTATTTTTTAGAGAATCCACGCCCAATACCTCTAAAAATTATACCAGTATTTTTTGCTAAATCCATATTAATAATACCACGAGTATCTATGAAAACTGGGGTTTTCATTTTTTGTGTAATGGATTTAATATCTATTTTTTTAAATTCATCATGTGCAGTGACAAGAATTAGAGCATCAGAGTTATCTACAGTATCAGATAAAGAACTATCAACAACATATGAAAAACAATTTTGTGATTTGTAATAGGGATCATAAATTTTAATTTTTGCGCCTAATTTTTCTAAAATTTCAATTATATCTTTAGCAGGAGATAATTGAATATCTGCAACATTGGGTTTGTATGAGATACCAAGTATTCCTATAGAACAATCTTTTATTGATTTACCAATTTCATTTAACGCATCAATAAGTAATTCAACTGTATGACTAGGCATATTTTCATTGATTTCCCTAGCAATTTCTATAATTCTTAAAACATTATCAGATGTTTTACGTGCAGTGTTAAGATATTGATAAGAATTAACAGGTAAACATGGTCCACCTACACCTGCACCTGGATAGTGAGTCTGAAAATTATATTTTCTATCACATGCATCTAGGACTTTTAGAATATCAATATCCATTTTTTCAAATAATAAAGATAACTCATTAACAAATGCAATATTAACATCACGAAAAACATTAGCAGTTAGTTTTGCTGCATTTGCTGTTTTACAATTTGGAAGAAGTAATGTATCAACTCCAAACACATGTTTGTAAAGATTTGAAGTGATTTCAGAAGCAGTGTTACTAATTCCTCCAATCAAGCGAGGTAATTTTTTAAAATCACTTAAAATTTCACCAGGATTTGCGGTTTCTGGACATGCAACAATTGAAAAATCATGATTTCTTTTATGTCTATTATCGTTACCTTCAATCATTTGAATTAATTCATTTTCTATAAAACCTGGTTCAACAGTACTTTCAACTATTACTAATGTTCCAGATTTGATAAAATCATGTAAATTTTTACCAACAGAGAGTAAAGCAGAATAATCAGGAATATTATTTTGATCCATAGGAGTAGGTAGAGAAAGAATAATTATATCACATTTACATAATGATGATGAAACATCATTTGTACTAGAAAATTGATTATTTGCAATAACTTTTTCAAAAATTTTATCAAATTCTGGTTCATCCTTTAACGGATAAACGCCAGAATTAATTTCGTCTACCAGTTTTGTATTTATATCAATTCCTATAGTTAAAAATCCTTTTTCAGCAAAACATAAAGCAGTAGGTAATCCAATTCTTCCAATTCCAACAACACCAATAGTTAGATTATTTGTAGAAATATTTTTCAATATATGATCCATAGAGGATAAAAATAAATTTTTAGAATTAGTGCTCAAATTTACATATCAAAAATTTTAGATTGTTATAAGTTTATTTCATAATTTACAAATATAGATCGTAATTTGAAATAATTCCAAATTATTTCAATAATTCATTATAAAATTTTAGATATTTTGGAATTACTTTTTCCCACGTCATATTATTTACTACAAATTGATAAGCATTATCAGATAATTTTTTTCTTAAATTTTCATCTTCTAATAAACGATTAATTG
>MDSW01132396.1_pt1 | contig 16672 bp, 14 predicted proteins | sample 811171 | NCBI WGS metagenome assembly MDSW01 (sample SAMN05326641, study PRJNA326480) | marine metagenome | isolation source: seawater | place: Atlantic Ocean: North West | collected 2012
ATTATTATTCAAAATATCAAAAACACTAAACTTTTAGTTAAAAGTTCAGGTATCAGGCGTAAAGATGAGATAATGGATACCGTGGCTGATATTAATATGGCTAAAATTTTACTTAAATGGGAACCTAGGTATTCATTGCAAGATGGTTTATTTGAAATTATCCATAATTAAATAGTTATGACTGTGAGCCAATATCAGATTTGTACTAATTGTGTAATGGACACAACTGATTCACGTATCTCCTTTGATAAAAATGGTATTTGTGACCATTGTATTGATTTTAAAAAAAATGTAAAGCCTAACTGGTATCCTAATGATGAGGGCAAAAGACGTTTAAATAAAATTATTTCTAAAATAAAAGAGGATGGTAGAGATAGAGATTTCGATTGTTTGTTGGGAATGAGTGGTGGAGTAGATAGTTCTTTTATGCTACATCTAGTCGTAAATGAATTTGAATTGCGGCCACTAGTTTTTCATGTGGATGGAGGGTGGAATTCGGAAATAGCAGTTAATAATATCCAGGTAATGATAGATAAACTTGGTTTAGACTTATACACAGAAGTAATTAATTGGGAAGAAATGAAAGATTTTCAGTTGGCATTTTTTAAATCAGGTGTCCCTCATATTGACATACCACAAGATCATGCTTTTATTGCGACCCTTTATAAATTTGCTGAAGAGTATAAAATAAAATACATACTCAATGGTGGTAATATATCTACAGAATGTGTTCGCAATCCAATGGAGTGGTTATACTATGGCACCGATATGAAACAAATAAAAGATATCAGGAAACAATTCATGAGTAATCCTATGAAAACATATCCATTTAGTTCGATTTTACGTCACAAATTCTATTTACAATACATAAAAGGTATCGATGTTGTCAAACCACTAGATTATCTAAAATATATAAAAGAAGATGCATTAAGATTGTTAAATAAAGCTTATGGTTGGAAACCGTATCCTCAAAAACATTTTGAATCGCGATTTACTAAGTTTTATGAGGGATATTGGCTGCCCGAGCGGTTTGGTTTTGATACACGAAAAGTACAGTACTCAAGTCTTATTTTGACAGGTCAATTGTCAAGGGATAAAGCATTAGAAATGTTAAAAACCCCTTCATATAATCTTGATACAATTGATGATGAATTTGAATATATTGCTACAAAGTTGGGAATCACCATCGAGGAACTAAGAACATATTTTAAGATGCCTAAAAAATATTATTGGGATTATAAAAATCAAGAAAGGCTATTCAATCTTGGTGCCAGAATACTACAGTTTATTGGGAGAGAGAAAGCGATTAAAAGGTGATTACGATAATTAATTACGGTTCTGGCAATATCAATGCAATAGCAAATACTTATAAAAGGTTAAAAATACCATTTAATATTGCAGATAATATTCAAACTTTAGAAAAAGCATCTAAATTAATTTTACCTGGCGTTGGTGCTTTCGATAACAATATGAAACAATTAAATGAATCTGGTTTAAGAGATGTTTTAGATGATTTAGTAAAAAATAAGAAGATTCCAATTTTAGGTATTTGTTTGGGTTTACAAATTATGGCTGAAAATAGTGATGAAGGGATTGAAAGTGGGCTGGGCTGGGTCAATGGTTCTGTTAAGAAGTTTAATATTGAGAATATAGAATCAAAACCAAAAATTCCTCACATGGGATGGAATTCAATTATGATACACTCAGCGCCAGAATTATTTAGAGGAGTTAATCCGGAAGTGGGTTTCTACTTTGTGCATAGCTATCATTTAGAAGTTGAGCAAGCGGATGATATAATGACAACAACTTCATATGGTGGTGAGTTTGTATCCGGCATTCATCATAAAAACATTTACGCAACACAATTCCATCCTGAAAAAAGTCATTCAAATGGAATAAGACTTTTAAAAAATTTTGCTGGAATTCAATGTTAAGACCAAGAATTATACCGACTTTATTAGTTCAAAATAAAGGTTTAGTAAAAACAATTAATTTCAAAAGTGGTAAATACGTTGGTGACCCAATTAATGCAGTAAAGATTTTTAATGAAAAAGAGGTTGATGAGTTAATCGTTATAGATATTGATGCAACAGTTAAAGGCGAATCACCAAATTTTGAATTAATAAAAAATCTAGCTGTAGAATGTAGGATGCCACTTTGTTATGGAGGAGGTATTAAAACAGTGGAGCAGGCAAAAAAAATTGTTGGACTGGGTGTAGAAAAAGTTGCAATTAGTTCATTTGCAATCGAAGACTCAAAATTTTTGCTTGAAATTGGTAAAGTTATTGGTCTGCAAAGTGTTGTTGTGGTATTAGATTACAAAGTAAGAAAAAAAATATTTGGATCAGAGGTCTCAATATTCACTCACAATGGAACAAAAAAAATTAATATTTTATTTTATGACTTTATAAAAACTTTAAATGAAATTGGCGTTGGAGAAATTGTATTAAATTCTATTGACAATGATGGTCTTATGAATGGATATGATATTAATACTATAAAAAAAGTACGTGAAATTTGTAATGTTCCTTTGACTGTTTTAGGGGGGGCAGGATCATATTCTGATATAAAAAATATAATACAATTGTTTGGTACAATTGGGGTGTCAGCCGGCAGTGTCTTTGTATTTAAAGGGCAGTACAAAGCCGTCTTAATCAATTACCCAGATTATAGAGAAAAAATAAAGATGGGCGTACAGGTAGTATAAATCATATGAAACAAATTTTTCAATCATTGAAATCTGGCAAAACAAGTTTGGAAGAAATTCCTGCACCTTTGGTAAAAAAAGGTTTTGTTCTAGTTCAAACAGAATGTTCTTTAGTTTCACTTGGAACGGAAAGAATGTTGGTTGAGTTTGGTGAAGCAAGTTTAATTGAAAAAGCACGCCAACAACCTGATAAAGTCAAACTAGTTTTAAATAAAATAAAAACTGATGGTCTTTTGCCTACTATGGAAACAGTCTTTGATAAGTTAGGGCAACCAATACCATTAGGTTATTGTAATGTGGGGAAAGTAATTGCAGTTGGAGATGGCGTCTATGATTTTACTGTTGGAGATAGAGTAGTTTCCAATGGTCCTCATGCAGAAGTTGTTTCTGCTCCCAAAAATTTAATCGTTAAGATTCCTGATTCTGTAACTGATGAACATGCTACCTTCACTGTGGTTGGTTCTATAGGCTTACAAGGTATTCGTTTATTAAAACCGCAATTGGGTGAAACAATTGTTGTTATTGGTCTTGGTCTTATAGGATTAATAACATGCCAATTATTAAAAGCAAATGGATGTAATGTTATTGGAATTGATTTAGATCAAGCAAAATGCGATTTAGCAGAAAGATGGAGAATAAAAACAATCAACCCGAAAACTCAAAATACTGTTAAATCAGTTATGGAAATAACGCAAGAAATTGGTGTGGATAGTGTTTTAATAACTGCATCTACTAAATCAAATGATGTTATCTCTCAAGCAGCTCAAATGTGTCGCAAACAAGGCAGAATTGTGCTTGTTGGCGTTATAGGACTAAAAATAAATCGGGCAGACTTTTACGAAAAAGAATTAACCTTTCAAGTCTCTTGTTCCTATGGTCCAGGTCGCTATGATGATCAATATGAACAAAAAGGGATTGATTATCCACTTCCCTATGTTCGCTGGACTGAAAAGAGGAATTTTGAAGCTATTTTAAATGCAATTAAAAATGGTAGTCTGATTGTAAAAGATTTAATTACAGAAAAGGTTTTTTTAAAAGACTACAATCAAATCTACGATAATATAGATTCAAACCATTCCATTGCATCTATCATCGAATATCCTGGTTTAGAGTTAGAAGATATAAAGTCAAGAACTATTACAATAAAGGATTCATCTTTTAAGGGCAAGAGAGGTGTAATTGGTATTATTGGTGCAGGTAATTTTACAAGTATGATGGTATTGCCATCCTTAAAAGGTAGTGGCGCTCAATTAAAGATGATTGCAAGCTTCAATGGTGCGAGTGGAACACAATGCGCAAAAAGATATGGAATTAGTCAAAGTACAACAGATTATAAAGAAATATTGAATGATGATGATATTGATACAGTTATAATTACTACCCGTCATGATTCCCATTCAAAATTGGTAATAGAATCTCTCAATGCAGGGAAAAACACCTTTGTTGAAAAGCCGCTAGCTTTAAATCAAGTTGAATTAAATCAAATCATTGATACATACAACAAACAGCAGGAAAAAATTGACAGCCCAATGTTAGCAATTGGTTTTAATCGTCGTTTTTCTCCTCATTTGATTAAACTAAAACAAAATATCGGTAAAAATTCCACGATCTCCAATATCATAGCCAATATGAATGCAGGGTTCATTCCAATGGATCATTGGGTACATGATTTAGAACAAGGTGGTGGTAGGATTATTGGCGAGGCTTGTCATTTAATTGATGTTTGTGTTTATCTCTCTGGTTCATTAATTAAATCTGTTTGCATGAATAGTTTAGGGGAGAAAACTAATTTAGCAACTGACAATGCAAGCATCTTGTTAAAATTTATCAATGGGTCAAATGCCGTTATAAACTATTTTTCGAATGGATCAAAAAAGTATAGCAAAGAAAGAGTGGAAGTCTACTCTCAAGAGCGAACTTGGGTTGTAGATAATTTTAGAAAGACTGAGGCATTTGGTGTTGGTGGTTTTAAAACAATTAAAACAAAAACGAATAAGGGGCATAAAAACCAATTTCATGAATTCATTCAAAGAATCCAAAAAGGAGGGCGCCCAATAATTCCGATTGAAGAAATTTTCAATGTTACAGAAGCATCTATTGCGGCAATCGAATCTATGAAAACTAAATCATGGATTGACTTATAACTCGCTGTTTTAATAGCTGTCTTGTTTCTTATATTTTTAAAGATTGCTCAATCTGATTATTTAATGTATTACACGCTCATTTTTCTGCAAATTAGACAATGAAAATCGACCTAATAGCTGGCGCTCGTCCAAATTTTATGAAGGTAGCACCCATTATTGAAGCAATTAAATTTATGCAATCTAAAGGAGAGAATATAGAATACAGGCTTGTTCATACTGGACAGCATTATGATAAAAACATGAGTGATAGCTTCTTTAAACAATTAGATATACCATCACCAGATATAAATTTAGGCGCAGGTGAAGGATCTCAAGCAGAACAAACCTCAAAAATAATGCTAGGTTATGAATCATTACTGAAATATAAAACCACAGATTACTGCTTAGTTGTTGGCGATGTAACATCTACATTGGCTTGTTCAATTGTAGCAAAGAAATTAAATATTAATGTGATTCATGTAGAAGGTGGCATCCGTTCTTGGGATTTGTCCATGCCGGAAGAAATTAACCGCATGGTGACTGATAGTATTACAGACTACTTTTTTACAACATCAGAAACTGCGAATAATAATTTATTGAAAAATGGTATTACTAAGGATCGAATTTTTTTTGTTGGCAATACTATGATCGATACTTTACTAAAACATCGTGAGAACTTTATAAAACCACTTATTTGGAAGGAAGCAGGGTTACAAAAAAAAGAATATATTATTATGACACTTCATAGGCCTGCAAATGTAGATGATGGAATTATATTAAAAGAATTAATCAGTGAAATAATAGAAAATTCAAATAATATTCCGATTATCTTTCCTGTACATCCTAGAACAGCCAAACAATTAGATTCATTAGATATTTCTTTTCCAAATCTTTTTACAATTGAACCATTAGGCTATTTAGAATTCAATTATTTAGTTGAAAGAGCAATGGCGGTAATTACAGATTCTGGTGGTATTACCGAAGAAACAACAGTTATGAAAATTCCATGCATGACACTTCGTGATAATACTGAACGACCAGAAACCATTGATTTAGGTACGAATGAATTATTGGGCGTAGACCCTAAAGCCATTGCACCTGCCATGTCTAAACTTTTTTTAGGCGAATGGAAAACAGGGTCAATTCCATATCTTTGGGATGGAAAAACAGCTAAAAGAATAGTTGACCATTTACTCACATTTGAGACTAATTGATTAAAATAATTGTATATTTAAAAACGGTTAATAAACTAGGTTTTATAAACAGCTTATTAGTTTTCTATTATCGTATTTTTACTCATTCAAAACTAGCTAAAATATATTTCCCTCAAAAATTATATAAAGAATTTTATCCAGTATTTTTACCATCATATAAGAAAAAAACCGTTTTAAAAAGCCAAAGAATTAGGATAATTGAATGTGCAGATTCTATTTTAGAAGGGAATGTTTATTATTATTCTCGCCATAAGCAATATATAGGAGAAAAGCCGGACTGGTTTTTAAATCCTTTTAATAATAAAACATTTAAAGGTTTTAGAAAGCATTGGAGTAAGTTAAATGATTTTAGCTCGGAGACTGGTGACATCAAAAATTTTTGGGAGATTTCACGTTTTAATTGGGTAGGTACATTGGTCCAAGCTTATGCAATCACACTTGATGAAAAATATTTACAAAGGGTAAACTTATGGATTTCTGATTGGTCGAAAAAGAATCAGCCAAATACAGGCCCAAATTGGAAGTGTGGTCAAGAAGCATCTATTAGAATTTTGAACCTAATTCTAGCACAAGAAATATTAAATCCAAATACTGTTACAAATGATTTATTAGATTATTTGGAAATTCATGTTGATAGAATAATGCCGACTACTTTTTATGCAAAGGCCCAAAATAATAACCATGGTTTAAGTGAAGGATGTGCCCTCTTTTTATCAGGATATTTTTTATGGAAAAATAAAAAGAGAAAAAAATATTTTTCTGTCTACCAAAAAGGATTAAAGTTAGTTGAGGATCAAGTTCAAGAATTGATTTTGGAGGATGGGACTTTTTCTCAATATTCAATTGTATACCATAGAATGATTCTAGATCTTCTTTCTGTAGTTGAACTTTTAAGAAAGGAGTGGGGTTTGAACTTGTTTACTGATTCATTTTACAAAAAAGTTAATTTGGCTATAGAATGGTATTCATCCATGATAGACCCCATATCTGGGAATGCACCTAATATGGGAGCCAATGATGGAACCTATTTATTTAATTATGACCAAAAAGAGTACAGGGATTTCCGTCCAACACTTTCACTAGCCTCAGCACTTTATAACAAGCCTATGTCAGAAAAATTTGTTACAAGTCATAACCTAATTGAAATGTTTAAAATCCCTAAAATTCATCTAGAAAATAAATCTCCTAAATCAAAAATATTTTCTCAAGGTGGTTATTTAAAATTAGTTCGCAAAGATGGAATGGCTTTACTTCGTGCACCTAAATACTTTTTTCGTCCGTCCCATTCCGATGCATTACATCTCGATATTTGGCAGGATGGTATAAATTGGATTCGGGATGCGGGATCATTTTCTTATGCTTTAAATAAGCATGAACTTGATTCTTTTTCTGGGACGAAGGGGCATAGCACCATTCAATTTGACAATAGAAATCAAATGCCAAGATTATCACGCTTCCTTTTTGGTGACTGGCTTATTCCATCTCATGTAGAATTTAGTAAATCCGATAATAGGATGAGTGCCTCTTACACTTCTGCAAACAATAACTACCACTCTCGTTGTGTGAATAAGACTGTAAGAGGCTGGACAATACAAGATGAAATACGTGGTGAATTTAAAATAGCCGTATTACGATGGATATTGAATCGTAGTGACTGGGCAATAAAGGGTCATATCATTTCTAACGGTAAAATTAGTTTAAATATTATTTCAAATTATGATCTAAGTCTAAAACTTAAAAACGGAGTTGAGTCTCTTTATTATATGTCTAAAAGATCAGTGCCAATACTTGAAATCAAATGTTCAACGGGATGCTCTATTAATACAAATGTATCATTTGTAGCATGAATATATTATACTACCATCAACATTTTTCTACACCAAAAGGTGCAACAGGAACCCGCTCTTATGAATTTGCACAAAAACTTATTAGGCGAGGACATGCGGTTACAATAGTCTGTGGTAGTTATTGGATAGCTGAAACAGGATTGACAGGTGCCTTTATGCGTGGTCAACGCACGGGAATTGTCGATGGAATAAAGGTAATTGAGATTAAACTAAAATATTCAAATTCAGATAGTTTTTTATGGCGTATATATATTTTCTTTAGGTATTCTCTGCAGGGTATAAAAATAGCCTTAAAAGAAAACTATGATATTCTTTTTGCAACATCCACCCCTTTAACGACTGGGATACCGGGTGTTTTTGCGAAAATATTCAGACGTAAACCATTTATTTTTGAAGTTCGCGATCTATGGCCTGAACTCCCAAAAGCAATGAGAGTTATTACAAATCCAATTATATTAAAGTTAATGGATTGGCTAGAGACTATTTTGTATAAAACTGCGACAGCATGTATCGGGCTTTCTCCTGGGATATTAGATGGAATTAAGAAGAAAACGCCAAATAAAAAACTTGCAATGGTTCCAAATGGGTGTGATTTAAACCTAGTATACAATGTAGCTAAAAATACAAATAATAAAAAGTTTATAGCTGTATTTACAGGCGCTCATGGATTTGCGAATGGATTAGATGCCGTTTTAGATGCTGCAAAAATTTTAATAAAAAATGGTGAAAATGATATAGAAATTCAATTTATTGGTGATGGTGCATTAAAACCAAAACTAATAAGAAGAGTAGAAGTTGAAAATATAAAAAATTGCAAATTCATAGACCCAATGCCAAAAGACGAGTTATTTACTTATTTACAAAAAGAAGCTAATGTTGGCCTAATGATTTTAGATAATATTCCCGCTTTTTATTTTGGAACATCACCTAATAAATTTTTTGATTATATTGCACTAGGTTTGCCGGTATTAAATAATTATCCTGGCTGGATTGCAGAAATGATTACTGATAATAATTGTGGACTAGCTATCGAACCTAGAAATCCAGAAGCATTTTGTGAAGCATTAATTACATTGAAAAGAGATAGAAAATCTTTAACTCAAATGGGTCAAAATGCGAAACAATTAGCAGTTAGTAAATTCGATAGAAATAAGTTGAGTGACCAATTTGTTGATTTTTTGGAGACTAGCATCAATAAATGAAAAATATTATAGATTTTATAATATCATTGCTTGCATTAATACTTTTATCCCCATTATTAGTAATATTAGGATTAATTATTCTAATTGCTTTTGGTAGTCCCATCTTTTTTATTCAGATTCGTCCAGGGTATAGAAGCAGACCATTTAAGTTTATTAAATTCCGTACAATGACAAATACAAAGGATAGTAGAGGTAATTTATTACCAGACAAGAATCGCCTAAATCTTCTAGGATTGTTTCTTAGAAAAACAAGTTTAGATGAGCTACCAAGCCTATGCAATGTATTAAAGGGAGATATGAGTCTGATAGGTCCAAGACCTTTATTGATGGAGTATATACCACTTTACTCAAAAAAGCAAATGAGAAGGCACGAATTAAAACCGGGAATAACAGGATGGGCACAAATAAATGGTCGTAATACTATTTCATGGGAAGAAAAATTTGAATTAGATGTTTGGTATGTTGACAACCAATCCTTTTGGTTGGATATGAAAATAATTGCATTAACAATCTGGAAAGTACTCAAACTAGAAGGAGTCTCTCATAAGCAATTTGCAACAATGCCTAAATTTAGAGGGAGCAAATAATGAAAAATAAAAATGACCGATTTAATGATTGGGAATACCCAGAGATTCAAGAAAGTGTTCCTACAAAATATAATTGGGTTGTTCAAAATATTGATGGATTGAAATTAGGTAATAAAACTGATATTGGTGCTTTTACTTATATAAATGCAAAATATGGCGTAATTATTGATGACGATGTGCAAATAGGCTCACATTGTTCTGTTTATACTATCTCTACTATTGATAGTACATCAGGGAAAGTAGTCCTTAAAAACAATTGCAAATTAGGAAGTCACTCAACTGTATTACCGGGTGTTACTATAGGTGAAAACTCAATTATAGGTGCCCATAGTCTAGTTAATTCAAATATTCCACCAAATGTAATCGCTGTTGGTGTCCCCGCAAAAGTAATTAAGGCATTAGATGAATAACCGCATCTATCTATCTCCACCTCATATGGGGGAAAATGAACGAAAATATTTTACGGATGCTTATGATTCAAATTGGGTTGCTCCATTAGGCCCCAATGTGGATGCATTTGAACAAAAAATGGTAGATTATTTAGGTATCCATAATTCGTGTGCCTTATCATCAGGATCAGCAGCTTTGCACTTAGCATTAAGAATTCTTGGTATAGGTCAAGGTCATGTCGTCCTTTGTCCCAGTTTAACATTTGCTGCAAGCGCTAATGTGATTTTAATTGAAAATGCACAACCCATTTTTATTGATTCAGATCCAAAGACTTGGGTAATGGATTTGGCCGCATGTGAAAAAGCTATGCAAAGGTATAAACCAAAGGCACTCATATCTGTCGATTTGTATGGGCAAAGCTGTGATTATGATGTTATTACAGACCTATGCGAGAAATATAATGTATTACTTATTGAAGATGCGGCAGAAGCATTAGGTTCAGATTATAAAGGAAAGAAATGTGGCTCATTTGGTGAAATGGGTATACTATCATTTAATGGTAATAAAATTATAACAACCTCCGGCGGTGGAATGTTATTATCAAATAATGAAGATTATGTTAAAAAAGCTCTGTTTTTAGCTACGCAGGCTAGAGAACCTGGATTGCATTACGAGCATAAAGAGTTAGGATATAATTATCGTTTGAGTAATCTTTTAGCTGCAGTAGGTCAGGGCCAATTAGAAGAAATAGATAACCGAGTCTCCAAAAGAAGACATATTTTTAATCAATATGAGAAAGCATTATCTCATATTGATGGGTTAACATTTATGTATGAAGCGGATTATGGTAAGTCGAATAGATGGTTGACAACTTTAACAGTAGATGAGAAAGTCTCTGGTATATCGAGAAATCAAATTATAAATGCTTTAGACAAAGAAAATATTGAATCTCGTCCAGTATGGAAACCTATGCACTTGCAACCTCTATACAAAAAGTGTGAATATGTTAAAAGCCATGATTTAGATGTTTCTGCTGAATTATTTAAAAATGGTGTATGTCTACCTTCAGGGTCTAGTTTGTCGGAAGAAGACCAGAACAGGATTATTGATATAATTTTTACATTGGTTAATTAAAAGTGAATAAAGTCACGAAAGATTGACCATCAAATTTTAACAAATGAAATTTTGCTTAATCTAAGGCTCCAAAAAGAGCTTTTTTTTTATAAAATAATCCAAAATATTTAGTACTTATTAAGTAATTATTATATCACTACTTAATCGCAGTTCTATAATGTAATTTTAACTCAGTAATACCAGATGCAATATGAATAATCGAAATATGAAACTTATGTTATTGGATGCCTTAGCTTCCATAACAACTCTATATTTAGCTTTCCTAATTAGGTTTGATTTTTCTATACCCACAATTTTCTTGGAGGTATTCTTTAATTGGGCACCATGGTTTGTAATCCTGCAAATTAGTATTTTTTATTTTGCAGATTTATATGCGCGAATTTGGCGCTACACCAGTTTATTTGATCTTTATGCAATTTTATCTTCCATAACAACAGTTTCTGCAGTTTCGATTATATTTGTTTTTATTTTTTATGGATCAAGTGGATATCCTAGGTCTATTTTATTATTGCATTATATTCTAAATATAAGCATAACAGTTGCCATAAGGTTGTGTGTAAGAGTTTACTACACTCACTATCATAGGGACTCAATTTTACAGAATCCAAAACCAAAAAAAACATTGCTACTTATTGGTGCAGGTAAGACAGGTGAAAAGATTGCTAGAGAGATAATGACCACATCAAGGAATCAATATTCCATTGCTGGTTTCGTTGATGATAATGTGGAAAAACATGGCGCTTTACTTCATGGGAAAGAAATTTTCTGCAGTATTTCTAATTTGGCAAATTTGAAGGTCGAGTATGATGAAATACTCATTACTGCTCCAACTGCATCAGGAGATCAGATAAGACGTATTGTAGACATATGTAAAAATACTGGGAAAAAGTATAAAACAGTCCCTGCAATCAATGAGATAATTGATGGTGAAATTTCAATGGCTGCAGTTCGAGATGTCTCCTATTCAGATCTCTTAGGAAGGGAAGAGGTGAAGCTTGATATGAATTCTATTCAAAGTATTCTTGAAGGTAAACGAGTTCTTATCACTGGGGCTGGGGGCTCTATTGGTTCTGAGCTTGTGAAGCAATCTTTAACCTTTAATCCAGCAGAGATTATCTGTTTAGATACTAGTGAGGAGAATATTTACAAATTAGATCAGTATTTTTCCAAAGTACAATCAAAGACAGTATTAAAGTCCGTACTGGCTTCTATTAATGCCAGAAAAGAATGTGATAAAGTATTTTCTGAAAATCGTCCTCATATCGTTTTTCATGCAGCGGCGTACAAGCATGTTCCTATTCAAGAATTACATCCTTGGACTGCTGTTAATACAAATCTCGGTGGGACATTAAATGTGGTAGAGCTCTCAGATCAATATTCTGTTGAAAAATTTGTTTTAGTATCGACAGATAAGGCGGTTAATCCTATTAATATTATGGGTGGTACTAAACGTGCAGCAGAAAAATTAATACAATCTTATAATGCTACATCAAAAACTACTTTTATGGCAGTTAGATTTGGCAATGTTTTAGGAAGCTCTGGTAGTGCCATTCCAACATTTCAGAAACAAATAAATGATGGTGGACCTATTACAATAACACATCCAGAAATGACCCGATATTTTATGTCTATCCAAGAAGCATCTCAATTAATAATACAATGTGGAGCTTTAGGACGTGATGGTGAAATATTTTTACTAGAGATGGGTAAGCCAATACGTATTGTCCAAATGGCGAAGGATTTGATTCGATTATCCGGATTAGAACCGGAGTCTGACATTCCAATTGTATATACTGGTTTAAGACCTGGAGAAAAACTTTATGAGGAACTTCAACTATTGAATGAGCAAAAAGTTAGTACTGCACATAGTAAGATAATGGTACTCCAAGATAAGGAAAAAAATCAAATTCCATGGCCATTATTCAAGCAAAGTGTAGAGGCATTGTTGAATGCAGCTTCTCAATTAGATAATGATAAAATTCAATTATTACTTAAACAAATTCTTCCATCATATAGGCCAAGAGATTTTAATACCATTGAGAATGATTCTACACAATATATAATTAAAGGTCAGGCCTAAACTATAAGTGTTACAATCCAAAAGATAAACACTCTTCATTCTTATGAAATTAGTACGTTTTAGTACAATAATATTTCTTCAATTATACTTATTGATTTCACAACCCGTACCAAATGACCATTTATTATCCCAATCAACAAAATTATTTTTTGATACTGGTTTAAATTGGGAATCACTAACAAACTATGGACCAATTAGATTTAAGTTAAATGATAAAAAAGAAAGGTTGAACTACGATTCATCTTTTCATGTTAAAGGTCGAATAGGTCTTATTAGCTATAATGATGTTATTTCAATATATGGGTCTAGTTTTTTCAAATTTAGAAATAATTTCTATGCATATATTTTCCCTGAATACACAAGTGAAATACAATATAACCAAGACGGGATAAAATCAGGATTCAAAAATTTAAAAGAAAACATATCTGGAATTGGATTTCAAAATGAGTGGTTTCTATTACAATTTGGCAAAGGAAAAGAAAATTGGGGGGCTGGAGATAATATTGAACTTGCGCTAAGTGATGATAGTAAATCGTATGATTATCTTTTATTAGCATCTAATTATGGAAAGGTAAGAGTAAAATATGTTCATGGTTTTCTAGAATCTATAGACGAGAATATTAATCGTTACATTACTGCCAGAGGATTAGAATGGACCAATAAAAAAACATTAATTATTGGTTTTTCAGAAACTATAGTATACTCAGGGCCAAACAGATTTGTTGATATAGGCTATATTAACCCCATCTCATCCCATCTAGAAGTTGAATTAAATAATCGTTTGAACATACCTGGTGAAGGAAGTGCTAATGCTGTTTGGCAAATCCATTTAGATTGGTATTTGAATAACCATTTTAGATTATCTGGAAATTATTTGTATGATGAATTTGTTCTTGATCCAGAAATTGAACTAGAGAAAGAACATGGCAAAGCTTATTCATTGAGATTTGCATATACACCGATATTTTCAAGCAACCATCTACTAACTTTTTACAGCAAAATGATATATATTGGAACTCCTACTTTCCGTCATGGGGCAGGTGCTAACAATTTTGTTCAAGATAGCAGACCACTAGGATGGAATAAAGGGAGTGATGGTGAAGAAATATCTATTGGATTTAATTATTTTAATCGCCAAAACCTTATTATTTCAAGTTCTATTGGTTTTTTTGAAAGTGGTGAAGAGAATATTATTTATAGATCATATGAAAAATATTCAGATTACCTCAGAGGTCCTTTCCCAAGTGGAAAAGTGAAAAATACGTTTTATATAGATAATAATTTCAGCTTTTGGTGGAAAAAATATCTTACAATTTCAGTAGGTCTTCAATGGTCTAAAATTGTTGAGAATAATATTTCAATGGATTTGAGATCCAACATAAGTTTTTTCCATTTATTTTCCTCAAGTCTTTAGCAGACTATTATAAGTTAGAATCTAGATATGTTTTATCATGTTGATTATTCTTCCTAAAATAATCCACCCATCTGATATTTTTAGTTTTTTACCTTCTTTGATAGATCTTCTTTTATAGTCTAACATGATTTGAGGTATTTTTTTATTTCTATTTTTTAATGTTATTATAGATGCTAATTCTACATCTATATCAAAGCTATTAGAATTTATGGTTTTCAACATCATTTTATTAAAATAAAAGGATTTAGCACAGCATAATATATCTTTATGGTTAGAGTTGAATAAAATATTAAAAAAGCTAGTGAACATAAAATTACCCCAATCATAGTCTGAACCAAGTGGACTTAAACTTTTGAATCTATATCCCATTACACTGTTAATATTATTTTTTCTATCAAGCACCATCAATTTTAAAATCTGTTCTGGATGTAATTCCAAATCTCCATCAAAAATAATTATTTTATTGAACTTAGAGATATTTAGTCCTTGTTTTACAGCAAACCCCTTTCCTTTATTTTCTTTTAATATTAAAAGTTTTATTATTTTACTTTTTTTAAGTAAAGGAGTACTACCATCTGTACTACCATCATCAATTATAATTATTTCATGACCTTTTTTATTATAATCTGTTAATTTATTCAATAAATAAGGTATAGAATTAACTTCATTATGAATTGGAATTATTATGGAATATCTATTCATAAAAAAAACGACTCATTGAATTCCAATGAGTCGTTTTTTTGTAAGTTATTATTAAGGAGATTATCTAAAAGCCATAGTCTAATCTTACGCCTAATGATGCCCAACCTGATGGATTACCAACACCGGCCATATCAGTACTATAAAAGGCCTCACTTCCAACTAACAGATTTACTGGAAGGTTTAAACCTTTCTTCATAAGCCTCTCTAGCGTGACACCTGCAAATCCTCTAAATCCTGTACCTTCACCAACAGTGCCAATATGACCTTCAGCAAAAATAAAATTAGCCAGCGTTAAATTTCCACCTAAGCCCACAAACCCAGGGTCAAAGCTAGTTGTAGAGCCATCAGAATTTTCAGAACTTGCTGAATAACCACCAAAGCCGATTGAGATAGTATAGTCGAATGGACCAAGTTTGAATCCATAAGGTGTTGTGATAACAACTGTACCACCAGTAGGAAGTCCTCCTGAAAAACTTTCCCCTTTAAGAAGTCCTATACTTGCTGCGGCACCAACATTCCAACCAAATGATTCTTTAGCGACCACCTCTTCTGCTTCATCTTCAGCAGCAGCAACAGTAGTTTCCTCCTCTGTTTCTTCACTCTCACCAGTAAATTCAAGCCCTAATTCAGCAGCCATTTTTCTTTTGGCCTCTTCAGCTGCAGCACTAGCTGCGGCATCTAGCTCTGCTTCTTCCGCTGCTTTAGCTTCCGCTATCTTTCTAGCTTCTTCCTCTTCTTTCTTTTTCTTAGCTTCCTCGCGAGCTGCTTTAGCTGCCTTAGCCGCTGCGGCTTCTATTGCAGCTTCCGTTGCTGCTGCAGCTTCTGCGGCTGCTTTATCTGCAGCTTCTTTAGCCTGACGTGCTTTCTCTATTGCATCTACACCATCTTGCGCATTTACTGTTGCAACCAAGAGTGGCAGAGAGACAAATATTCTTAATAATACGTTTTTTATCATAATAATACCTCTGATTTCCTCTGACGTGAAATATAAATTTAAGACTGAAGTTATTGTCATATTAGTACTGATACAAGCGTTAACTGAATATCTTTTATAACAATGACTATTTAAATTTAAAACCTTAATATTAAAGATAGAAAAATAAAAAATGAATAATATGAAAGAAAAAACCAACTCATCAGAGATTGTTTTTCAGGGAAAATTATTAGATGTAAGAAGAGATAAAGTAATTTTGCCCAATGGAGAGGATGCAATAAGGGAATGGATAAACCACCCCGGTGCTGTGTGTTGCATACCTATTTTGCCTAATGGTA
>MDSW01090436.1_pt1 | contig 16671 bp, 6 predicted proteins | sample 811171 | NCBI WGS metagenome assembly MDSW01 (sample SAMN05326641, study PRJNA326480) | marine metagenome | isolation source: seawater | place: Atlantic Ocean: North West | collected 2012
CACCCGCCCCCGCCCGCGCTGCCCCCGCCGTACCCGTGCCAGTACCCTCCGCCGCCCCTCGAAAACCCGCGGCTGCTCAAACTCCCTCCTCCGAAGCCGCCGCCACCGCCGCGGCGGCGAGCGTTGGAAGAACCCCCGCACCTCGTCGCGTTCACCGAGAAGAGGTGATCCGGCACGGCGTCGACGTTCCTCCTCGTCGCGGGCGTCGGTCCCGCGGGCACGGGCGCGTCGGGGAGCTCCGGGAATTGGACCGACTGGCGCAGGGGGTCCTGGGTCGCGTCCCTCGCGTTTGTCGCGTCCAGAACCATGAACGACCCCGCGCGCCTGACGTCCCACAGCCGGATATCCCCGTCCGCGGACCCCGAGGCGAGGACCCACTCGCTCCCTGTGACCCACGCGAGCGCCATGATCGCGTCGCGGTGGCCGGCGAGCGCGTGCGTCACCGCGCCGGAGAGGGGGTCGCACAGCCGGACTCTCGGATCGGACGTGCCGCACGCGAGGAGGCTGTGCGCGTTGGACGAGGACGATCGCGAGGGTGGGACCGCGATGGCGTACACCTTGGATCCCGGGAAGTCGAAGGTGGCGACGCGCTGGAGCGCGTTGGTGTCCCACACCGCCGCGGTCTCGTCGAAGGAGGCGGTGAAGAAGACGCCCGTGTCCACGGGGTACCACGCGACCGAGGAGACGCCGAAGGCGTGCCCCGGGGCGCGGTCCGTGCCGTCGCCCTTGCCGAGCTTGAACACGGGCTCGTGCGTGGCGCGCCGCGTGGCCGCGTCCACCAGGGTGGGCTGCTCCACGTCGTACGCCGCGACGACCGCGTCCACGGTGCCGGCGAGCAAGTACCGGCGCTCGGTCTGGTCCAGCGCGAGCGCGTTCACCCCGCCCGCCCAGCGGTGCGCGAACGTCTTGTCCCCGCTCAGCGTCGCCGCGTCGCCGCGGCGGCGAGAGACGCGCGAGGCGAACGCGCCGGGGCGCGAGAGGCCGAGCTCGCGCCGGGAGAGCTCGCGGCGCGAGGGGAACCACGCGCCGCCCGAGGGCATCGCGCCGACGCGGGGCGCCCGCCCGAGTGAAGATCCTCTATAGCGCGACGAACCCATGGTCGAAAACGCAACCCGCGCGCCGGCTCGAAAAGATTTTTCTGGGCGCCGCGCCGCGTCGCGCTGGCGTGGTTCGCGTTCGGAACGTTCGAGAGCGTTCGAGATCACTCCGCGCCTCGCGCGGCGCCGACGTCGCGCGTTCGCCCGCGCCCCGCGCGACCCGCTTTCCCGCGCGCCCTTTCCCCTCGCGCGTCGCCGCTCGCGGTCCGCGCGTTCCACGCGCTCGCGCGCGCATCCGAGAGGGGCGCCCGAGCGCGACGCGGCGGCGGTATAGATCAAGATGTCCGGCCTCCTTCGCCTCACGTCCCCGCTGCTGACGCGCGTGCGCCGCGCGACCGCGGCGCCCTCGCCCGCCCGCCACGCCGCGCGCCGCCCCCCCGCGCGACCTCGCGCGGTCGCCTCCGACGCGTCGACCGGTTCGGACGACGCCGCGACCGTGCCGCTCTCGCGCTCGGAGGTGATCGTCACGAGCACGGCCGTGCGCCTCGCGTCGTACGTCTACAAGGCGGGCGACCTCAAGCCGTGGGTCTCGCGCGACGGCTTCGTCCTTCGCGCGCAGGGCGTCACCCCGTGCACGCGCTGGTTCGTGTGCGACAAGATCGAACCCGCGGGGGACGCGAAGCGCGCCGAAGCCGCCACGCCGGCCGGCGACTCGTCCGCCGCGCCCGCCCTCTCATCGTCCCCCTCGGGGGCGTCGGCGTCGTCGCGGGAGGACGACGCCGACGCCGACGCCAATTCCGATTCCGAATCCGAATCGGAACGCGCCGGCGGCGTCGTCGCCCAGCGTTGGTTCATCGTTCGCGGCGCGGCGTGGAACGACGACGCTGTGGACAGCCTCCAGCTCAGCGCCAACATCGCGAAGATGTGGCCCGCGCCGTTACACCCCGCCGTGCCCGTGGTGTGCCACGCCGGCGTCTCCGAGATGACGGAGGCGTTTTGGCCCGAGATTGCGCCCCTCGCCGCCTCCGCACCCGCCACCGCGCGCCTGTGCTTCGCGGGGCACTCCCTGGGCGGCTCCATGGCGACGCTCCTGATGGCGTGGACGAAACTCAGGCTGGGCGTGGACCCGGCGCGGATGGACCCCGCCATCACGTTCGGGTCGCCGCCGACGCTGGCAGTGGACCGATGGGCGCTGAGAAACGCGGACGCGGGGGCGTCGGTCGAGCGCGTCGCGCGCGCCGCCGCGGGGGGGGAGGATTGGGTCGGGGAGCTCATGAACGCCGTCGGCGTCGGGGAGCTCACGCGGGGGGTCGTGGGGGGGATCACGCCCGCGGGGGGCGGGGGGGGAGGGGGGGGCGCCGGAGCGAACGGAGAGCGAACGCGGGACGAGCGAACGCGGGACGAGCGAACGCGGGACGAGCGAACTGGGGACTCCTCCGCCGCGATTGGAGACTCCGGAGACTCGGGGGACTCGAATCGTCCTGGAACGGAATCGTCCCCGGCGCCGGGAACCGAGAGCGCCCTCGCGCTCGCCGGGTTCGCCCCCGACGCGGTTCGCGCGTTCGTGCTGTCGAACGACCCCGTGCCTCGGATGTGGCTCGCGGCGGACCCCGCGTTCAGCGCCGCGATCGACAGCGACCTGGCGCGGAGCGTCCTCGGCGCGCGCGAGCGCCTCTTCGGCGCCGGCATCTTCAGCTCGCGGCGGTTTTTGTACGAGGCGGTGGGCGCGCTGTATTGGCTCAGGTGGTCCGCCAACGAGGGCACCGCGCTGACGGTGCACGACGAGGCGTCGGAGGCGCTCGCGGAGAGGCTCAGGATCGAGACGGAGGAGGGGGAGAGCGCCGGGAGCGCGGCGTTCAGGGGCGCGTGGGATCACAACGCGCAAAACTACGTCGACGCCGTGCAGTGGATCGCGCTCAAGACCCTAGTCAACAGCACCAGCAGGAGCCTGTGAAAAGAGAGAGGAGCCGAGCCTGTGAAGAGAGAGAGGAGCCTTCTTTGAAGAGAGAGAGGAGGCAGAGGGAGACGACGCGTTGCTGATACGACGCGATTTGAATTTCGCACCACACGCGCTCGCGCGCGCTTCGCCCACAATTCTCCGCGTCACGCCTTGCCGTCGTCGCCGCTCTTGTACGAGCCGCCGCCCGCCTTCTTGTTCGGCTTCTTGGCCCTCTTGTTCCCGTCGTCGTTCCTGGACTTCTCCGCGACGAGGCTCCGCACCTCGCCCTCGTTCGTGCCGCACCCGCGCTTATCCACGCGGAGGCTGTTGCAAAACACCTGCACGCCGATGAGCAACAGACCGAACCCGACGCCAATCGCTGTCGCCGCGCCCACGGGGCCCAGCGTCCCGGCCACCGCGCCGACGACGCCCTCGGTGTCCTCCTCGAGATCCTCCTCCAGGACGACGACGCCGTCCTTCACTCCCCGGGAAGCCGAAGCGTCGCCGGAATCCGAACCGTCCCCGCCGCCGCCCCCCGTCGCGAGCTCGAACTCTTCCTGCGCCGCCATCTGCTCCGCCCTGGCGTGGGTCAGCGCGTCCTGCGCCTCGTGCACCAACGCGTCGACGCTCGGAACCTCCGCGCGGCTCAGCACCCTGTGCGCCTGCTCGAGCATCTCGTCCGCGACGGGGTCGGGGCCGAGCGTGCCGCGCGAGCGCTCGGCGCGAGAGAGAGCCTCCTCCGCCGCCGCGAGCGCCATCCCGGCGGACGTCTCGGGATCCAACGAGGCGCCGTCGTCGTCGCCGCCGCTCGCGCCGAGCTCGCCCAGCCGCCGCGCGCGACCGCCGCGCCTCTCGCGAGCGGCGGCGGCGGCGGCCGCGGAGGATTCGCTCGGGCCGCTTCGCCGAGGACGCGAGGCGCGTCGCGGCGCTTCCCCGAGCGTCGCGAGGGTCGGCTCGAGCGGCGCGGCCGTCGCTTCCCACTCGAACGGCGCGTACGTCCCGTCGCCGGATTCCGCGGCGCTCGCCGCCGCCTCGCCCTCCGCCGCCGCCGCGTCGCCCCTCCGCGGCGCGTTCGCTCTCGTCGACCCGACCACCTCCCCCCCCTCGCTCCTCCGGCCGGTCAGGAACTCGCGGTACTGGGTCAGGGACCGTTTCGGCCTTCGCGCCATCCACGCCCCGCCCAGCCGCCCGTCGTAGTCCACGTGCACCATCCCGAACCTCTGCGACGTCCCGTCCGCCCACTCGAAGTTATCGAAGAAACTCCACGCGAAGTACCCTCGAACGTCCGCGCCGTCCTCCTCGATCGCCCGCAGCGTCGCCCTCAGGTACCCGTTCATGAACCGGACCCTCCCCTCGTCGTTCAGAGCCTCGCCGAGGGAGCCCTCGGCTCGCTCCGCGACGCCGTTTTCGGTGACGACCGTCGGCGGGGCGCCGTAGCGCCGCGCGACGTACGCCAGCGTCTTGCGCAAGCCCCACGGGACGTCCCTCAGCCACGGTTCGCTCGAAACCGGCCCAATCTCGGTCGCGCAGTCCGGCCCGATCGCGGTCTCGCGCCAGTCGATCGCGCGCCCGGGTAAGTAGGAGTTGGTCGCGACCGACTCCGGCGCGTCGCGAACGTACAGGCTCGTGTAGTGGTTGAGCGCGAAGAAGTCGCACGACCCCCTGAGCGACTCGGACTGCTCGCGCGTAAACGTCGGGAGCGCGTCGCCGTAGCGCTCGCGCATGCTCGCGGGGTAGTCCCCCGTCGCGCCGAAGAGCGGGTCCGCGAACCACCCGAGCTCCTCCTCCATCGCGCGATCGCTCGCGGCGCGGTCGCGGGGGTCGTTCGCGCGCAGAGGCTCGCGCCAGTCGGCGTTGACGTTGAGCGAGATGGCGCCCCGCTGAGACGCCGCGAACGCCTCGCGGTACACTCGCGCCGCCTTCGCGTGCGCGAGGAGCATGTTGTGCCCCGCGACGAACGGCGCGGTCGCGGAGACGATGCCCGGCGCGTGCGCGCCGCTGCCGTACCCGAGGTTCGCCACCGTCTTCGGCTCGTTCAGCGTCGTCCAGTGGCGCACCCTCGGGCCGAGCCTCTCGAACGCGTGGCGCGCGTACGTCGCAAACGTCTCGACGATTCCCGGGTCGAGCCACGCCCCGGGGCACGCCGAGGTCGCGTGTTGCTCCGCCTCGGGGTCGACCGCGCCCAGGGTGGCGTCGTTCGCGGTCGCCGGGTCGGGGGCGCACAGGAACGCGGGGACGTCCCAGTGGTGCAGGGTGACGTGGGGGACGATTCCGTGCTTCTCGAGTTGCGTCAGGAGACGCGCGTAGAAGCGGTACCCGTCCTCGTTCGCGGTGCGGTCCTCGTTCATGAGCCGGGGCCAGGAGAGGCTGAGGCGGTAGTTCTTCACGCCCGCGCGCGCCATGTACGCGACGTCGTCGGCGAAGTGCTCGTGGTGGCGGATGCCCGCGCGCGCCTCGTCCCCGAGGGGGGGGCGCTGGTCCGCGAAATCGTCCCACGTGCTCCGCGGGCGATCGCCCCCGTCCCCCTCCACCTGGAACGCGCTCGACGCGACGCCGAACGCGAACGAGGCGGGGAAGCGCTCGGCGTCCGAGAAGGGCGCGGCGTAGTCCACGCCCTCGGCGCGGTCGCCGAGCGCGGACGCGTCCGGCTCGGGGACGCACGCCGCGTCCCCGAGCCGAGCCGCGGCGCCGCGGATCGACCCGGCGTGACGAGCCGCCTCCGAGAAGACGTGCGCGGGGGGGGACGCGAGCGCCCCGGGGGCGTGCGCCGCGGCCAGCACGGCCACCGCCAGCGCCGCGGCGCGAGGTCGACCGCGCGCGCGCATCGCGCCGCGCGAGAGCCTGAGACGCGAGAGCCTCCGGGCGCGAGACGGCGCGCGAGCGCGAGTGGCGCCGCGGGGGGGAGGGCCGGGGGAGATGCCATTGATAACACCCCAACGGCGACGCGAGTAGCACGATTCCAAGCTGAGACTGCGAAACCAGTCTCATAAAAACGCCATCGCGGAAAAAAAACTGCCGGAGGACTGGAAACCCTCGGAACCCCCCCCGTGGGTTCGTCCCGCCCTTGCGCGAGACCGATGATGGCACCGGACTGATGGATGACGAAAACGCTCACGCGTGCGTCACGTTCGGTTGCTGCTGATGTAAAAAAATACAACGCGCGTCGCGCTCCACTCGCCGGTGGTATCCCGCTACTCGCTCCCCGCCCCCTCGCCCTACTTCCCCCCTGCCTCCCTCGCCTTCCCCCGGTCGATCCTCGCCTTGAGCTCCAGCCCTATGGCGACCAGGAAGAGCGCGATCCCGCCCCCGAACCAGAGACTGAACGGCTTGTCCCCCGGGAACAACACGAACGACCCGATGACGGTCAACCCCTTCCTCGCCGTCGCCACCGACGTCGCGGGCGTCGCGCCGCTGTGCCGCGTGAGCTCCGTGAACGCCAGCGCGCCGAAGTAGAACGTCAGCGACCTCAGCGCGAGCAGCTCCGTCGCGTGCGGCGTCGTTCGCATGTACTCCCACGCCTCCCGTCCGTCGACGACGATCGTGCAGATCGCCGTGACGACCAGACCCAGGACGTTGACGTAGAGCATGTTCTCGAGCGTGCTCGCGCCGAAGTCGCGCATGGCGTTGTCCGCCATGTTCGTCTGCATCGCGGCGAGGCCCAGGCCCAGGACGCTCAGGACGTACCCCATGGTGTGGTCCTCCCCGCCCTGGTCCGCGGTCTGCTCGCCGAGGCCGAAGCACGCCACCGCGGCGATCATGGCAAACGCGGAGGCGTATTCCCACGCGCTGTATCGGCGACCGAGCCAAGCGACGGAGATGGCCATCACGAACACGAGCTTCGTGCTCCTGAGCACCGTCCCGGTGGCGTAGTTCAGGTACTTGTACGCGATCTTCGCCACCGCCGCGTACACCGCCATCGTCAGCGCCTGCAACGCGTACAGATGCAGGGGGGCTCGGCGCTCGGCGAGCAACGAGCGCAGCGCGCCGCCGCACGACGCGAAGGCGACGGACATGACCGAGAAGACGAAGAGCTCGGCGAGGGCGACGGTCCAGAAGTAGTTGAAGTTCGGAAGGCGCTTGTACATCCACTCCTCGAAGTAACACGACGCGGAGATGAGGAGGACGGTCATCAGGGAGAGCGCGGCGAAGACGCCGTCGAAGCCGAGTCGCACGCCGAACAGGTGCGTGCGAGCGTACGAGGCGTCGCCCCCGGCGTCGTCGGCCGAGCCCCCGGCCGGTGGTTTCGCGAGCTGATGAGAGACGCGAGCGGGCGAGGGGGGAGGAGGGGGACGACGGCAAGGTGTCAGGGGCGTCCGGAAGGGAACGAGGGGAGGGTCGGAAGGAAGGGTGCCGAGGAGAGGGACCGGCTCCCGAGGCGCGCGAGGCGGGGGTGTTGAACAAACGCGCGCGGAGTCGTCGATCGCGGGACGTCGTCGTCCGGAAGGGCACGGACCAGCGGGCTCTTCTCGTCCCCCGCGCCTTTCGAACCCGCCGAGCCGTCCGCCATCGCGACCCGCGCGAACCCGCCCGAGGCGGATGAGCCGCGGGGGGAACGGAGGACGACGCGCCGGTGGAGTCTGGCGGGCCCGCGCGCGACGGAGAGGCGAGAAGTGTCATTTACGCACACGGGGAATTTTTATTTTTCAGCTGACGAGGAACTCGCCGCCGCGCCCCGAGAGCGTTCGATTTCCCCGACCGGTCTGCAGTTCTGACTCGTGATGGAATTTTCCCTGTTACTTCTCCTTCAACTCCAAATGTCCCTGACGTACCTCCCCTGCTTGGTCATCTCCGCGAGTTTCTCCGCCGCCTTCGCCTCGTCGCCCGCGAACGCGTGCTTCGCGAGCGCGTCGACGAGCGCCGCGTGCACGTCCCGCGCCATCCCCCCGCCGTCCCCGCACACGTACACGCGGCTGTCCTCGCTCGACTCGACGAGCGCCGCCACCTCCGCCGCGCGATCCGCCATCTCGTGCTGGACGTACCGCTTCCCCTCCTGGGAGGACCCCCCCGCTCCCGATCGCGACCGAACGCGGCTGAACGCGACGGTGAGCTCGTCCAGCGTCCCGTCCCTCACGAACCGCTCGAGGTCCTCGCGGTACAGGTAGTCCTCCTCGGGGGCGCGGCACCCGAAGAAGAGCCACCACTTCCCGCGCGCGTCTTCGTTCTTCGCGGTGTCCCCGAGCTCGTCTTCTCCCGCCGCCGCCTCTCGCAGCCTCGCCTCGCGCCGCTGCAGGAAGCCGCGGAACGGCGCGACGCCCGTCCCGGGCCCGATCATGAGCACCGGCGCTCGCGCGTCGCCGGGCGGCGCGAACGTCGTGCTGCGCTTGAGGAACACCGGCGCGCGGAACGATTCGTCCCCCGCCTCCAAGGCGGCGTCGAGCCAGTTCGTGGCGACGCCCCTTCGCGCCGCGCCCGCCGGGGAGACGCCGAGAACGACGCTGAACGCGACCGAGGGCCTCCCGGGGCTCGCCTCCGGCGCGCTGGTGATGGAATACATCCGGGGTTGCAGCGGCTGCGCGGCGTCCAGGAACGCCGCGAAGGGCAACGCGCACGACGCCGCGGTCGTCGTCAGAAGCTCCAAAACCGTCGGCGCCTCCGCGGCGATCCTCGACGCGTACGCCGCCTTCCCGCCGCGGCTGCTGAGGTGGAGCAGATCGATCCGCTCGCGAGGGTCCGCGCAGTACTCCGCGAGGACGCGCAGGAAGCTCTTGCGAACGGTCCCCGTGAGGTCCACCGCGTGCGTCAGCGCGTCTCGGACCGTCGCGGGGCACCGCACGTGCGGCAGAGGCGGCGCTCGACGCGCCTCCTCCGAACCCGAATCCGCGGGGATCCACGCGAGCTCGAACGCGGCGTCGAGGCGAACCCCGAGGCGCTTCGCCAGAGCCTCCACCATCGCCGCGTCGTTCTCCGGCGCGACCCCGATCGCGTCGCCGGGCTCGTACGCGCTCTTCGTCGCGTCCGCGCCGGTGAGGTCGAACTCGAGGTGCCACACCTTGCGGTCGGACGCCGGGTCCGTCAGCAGTTTTCGCGCGCCGAGGGGGGCGAGGTACGCCGAGGACGCCGAGTCCATCGCCGCCGTCGCCGACGCGACGCCCGCGGGGTACGCGGCGAACGGAGGGACGTCGGCGTCACCGAGCCAGCGCACCTCGGCGCGGCACGAGGGAAGGGCGGGGACGCCGACCAGGTCGGACTCGGCGAGGAGAGCGGGGGGCGAGGCCGCGGGGGGCGAGGCCCGCGCCGTCTCCTTCTCCTTCTCCTTCTCCGTCTCCTTCTCCTTCTCCTTCTCCTTGGCCTTTTCCTTCTCCTTGGCCTTCGCGCTCGCCTTGGCCTCCGCGGCTCGCGCGGCCTCGCCCTTTGGGTCGCGCTTGAACGCGGGCGCGCGCTCGACGGCTCGCGCCAGGGGCTCCCAGAGCCCGTCCTGCCACCGCTCGCAGTACTCGTACAGCCCCAGGGTCTCGTCCGCCTCGCCGCGGGGGTAAAACGCCGTCGCGCCCGCCTTCTCCATCGCCAGCGTGAAGCTCCGGGGCACGGCCATGAACGCGCTGTAGTTCTGGTCGCCGAGACCCAGGACGCAGTACTGCGTCCCTGCGCCCGCCTCCCCCGGCGCTCTTTTCGCCGCGCGCTTGAGCTTGGTGAAGAACGCGTCGCAGTTATCGGGCGCGTCGCCGTCGCCCGTGCTGGACACGACGTACGCGAGCACCGCGCCGGGAGCCAGAGCGTCGTCGACGGAGGTCTCGTTCATGGAGCAGCACGTCGCGTCGAACCGCCTCGAGCTCGCCTCCGCCGCCATCGCCTTGCAGATCTCTGCCGCGTTGCCCGTCTGGGAGCCGTACAGAAATCGCACGCGCGTCGTCGTCGAGGGCGCGATTCCCTCGGGCTCGTCCGCGGAGGGCTCGGGCTCGTCCCCGCCGCCGCGGGTCTCGGCGACGGCCTTCTCGAGCGGCGCCCACAGCGCTTCGCACCACGGCTCCACCGCCTCCTCCAGGCCCACCGCGTCGTTCGCCTCGCCGCGGGCGACGATGCGCTCAGCGCCCAGGAACGCGAGCGCGGAGTCGAGCGTCTGCGCCGCCTGGTTGCAGTCTTTCGCCGTCGTCGTCTGGCGGTCGAGGAGGAGGTTGGTGTCTCCCAGCCCGAGGACGGCGTACCGGAGGGGCGCGGCGGAGAGGAACGATCGCTCCCCGGCTTTGCGCTTGCGGTTGTAGAAGCGCAGGCACGTCCCCGCCGCCTCCGCGGGCTGCGCGTTCTCGATCGTCTCCACGACGAAGATCGCCGCGGCGGGGCGCTTGTCGAGGTCGCAACTCTTGAAGTCGTCCATCGCGACGACGCGCGGGGAAAAGCCGCGCGTCGACGCCTTCTCCGCGAGATCTCGCGCGATCTGCGTGCTCGCCTCGCCGCCGTACAGGATGAAGAACCGCGAGTCCGAGTCCGTCGGGGGGGCGGGGGAGGCGGCGTTCGATCCCGCCTTCGCGGTCGGGGTCTTCTCCGGGACGCGCTTCTCGCCCGTGACCGCGCCGGACTTGCGCATCTTGGCCATGAGCGCGGCGCTGCCGGTGAGCGGCGCGGGCGCGGCGGCCTCCGAGGCGGGCGCGCTCGCGCGCGCCGCGGGGGGCGTCGGCGACGCGCCCTTCGCCGCGGCGGCGGGCGCGGCGCGCGCGGCGACGGACGCCACGGACGTGCCGTCCGACGCGGCGCTCGCCGCGTTCGCCCCGGCGCGCGCCTCGGACGGCGCGGCGCCGGACCCGCGCGTGACGACGTAGTAGCCGACGATCAGGGGGAGCGCGAAGGGCGCGAGGAACGCGCCCGCGACGACGACGAGGGGCACGAAGAGCGCCAGGAGGAGGCCGAGCGCGGGGGAACGCGCGACCGCCGCCTTGACGTGGTCCCAAACCGCCGCCGCGTTCGCGTCCGTCATGATCCGCGCGTAGGGGGGGGGCTGCGCGCGCGATCGGAGGATGACGTTTCACGTCCGGGCGACGTCGGTGCCCTTTTTCTCGCGCGCGCGGCGGATTTCTCCATCGAATCTGGGCCGCGCGTTCGCGGCACGACTGGCCGAGATCGGGCGCCGGCGGGCGGCGCGTGCCGGATTCTCATTTCACTCGGGCCGTTCCCCGCGCGGCGTCCGGGTGCTGGGGCGGAATTCTCCCCGCGCGGCGCCTCGGCGCGTCTCGCCATTCGCCGCGCGCGCCTTCCCCGCCCTCCGACGTCCGCCGCGATGGTGGCGCAGGTTTTCGTGCGCGTCCTCGACGGCACCACGCGGTGCCTCGCGTTCGAGGACGCCGCGTCGCTCCGCGAGGGCGTCGCCGTCGCCGCGCTCGCGCGCCGGCTCGAGGCGTCCGAGGGCGTTCCCGCCCGCGAGCAAGCCTTCGCGTGCGGCGCGACGCTCTTCACCCCGCGCGACGCCTCCCGCCCGCGCCTCCCCGCGCTCGACGAGGTCTCGTGCCACCTCCTCCTCCGCGTCGCCGGCGGCAAGGGCGGGTTCGGCTCGCTCCTCCGCGCCTCGCGCTCCGGCGCGACCACGACCAACTTCGACGCGTGTCGCGATCTGAGCGGGCGCCGCATCCGCCACGTCAACGCCGAGCGCAAGCTCGCGGAGGACCAGAGGCGCGAGAAGGAGCGCGAGCTCGAGCGCGCGGCGCTGAAGCACATCAACGAGACCCGGAGCTCGACGAAGCGCAAGCTCGCGGAGATCGAGGAGGCGGAGCGGAAGAGGTACAGGGAAGAGACGGCAAAAGTCATCGGCGCCGTCTCGGACGCGGTGGGCGCGGGGCTCAGAGAGCGCGCGTCGGAGGACGCCCAGGAGGCGGCGAACGCCGAGGCCAAGAAGCGCGCGGAGCGGAGAGCCATGAAGCGCGTGGACGCCTACATGGGGCTCGGCCTGGGGGGGACGAGCGAGAGCGACGACTGCGAATTCGAACCCGAACCCGAGGATCGCGCGCGCGCGGCGTCGGAGCACGAGGATAAAAAGGGCAAGGCGCCGGCGAGAAACCCTCGTCGATCGGCGGCCGGACCCGCGGCCGCCGGGGCGAGCGGGAGCGGCGGCGGCTCCACTCGCGGGCCGCCCGGAGGGTCCTCCATCTCGAAGGAGGAGGAGGAGGAGAAGACTCCACCGCCGGCGGCCCCCGCGGAGGAGACGCCTCCTCCGGCGGAGGAGACGATCGCGCTGAGCGACTTCCCGAACGCGGCGGCGCTGGAGCGATTCGGCCTCGACCGACTCAAGGCGGAGCTCGCGGAGAGGGGGCTCAAGTGCGGGGGCACGCTCGCGCAGCGCGCCGAGAGGCTCTGGCTGCTCAGGGATAAGACCGTGGAGGAGGTGGATGAGAAGCACAGGGCGCCCAAGAAGAAAAAGGAGTAAAAGTTCGTGGACTACTTTCGAAAGTAGACTACTTTGTACCTTCGCGCGCGACGGACGTGAAACGTCGCGGACGAACGAGGACGCGCGGTCTCTAGGAACGCGCGGTCTATAGCTAGGAACGCGCATAGACGGTGGATCCCGATATCATATACCCCCCCTATGAAAGACCGCGTGCAAACGACGCGCGCCGTTATACCCCCCAACCAACCGTGCCTCTACTACCGGGTGGTCTCTATAGACCGCCCTCGCGGACGCGAGTACTCGGCATCCGAACGCTCCTCCTCGGCTTTTCACCTCCACTTTCTCTCGTCTCCCTCGACGTCGTACGGCGGGTCGAATCGACACGGCTCGAACGACGGGACGTGCCCCTGCGTCGGCTCCGCGTACCCCCTCGGCCTCCCCACGTTCATCGGCCTCCCCGCGAGATCCGTCTTATCCAGGTGCGTCGCCGCGTTGGCGAGCGCCTCCGAGCGCAGCTCCACGAAGCAGAACATCCCGGACGCGTCGACGTTGACGTTGAGCACCGGCGCGCCGCCGCTCGCCGCCGAATCCGGGAACAGGCGCGCGAGGACGGCGTCGAAGAGCTCGCGGACGTGCGCGCCGGTGACGACGCCGACGGCGAGGTTGCCGACGTACACCTCGCGCCGCTTCTTGGCCTCGACGGCGGAGGGCGTGTTCGACAACGCGACGTTCGCGGTCTCTCCGGGCGAGAGCGGCTGATTGGCGGCGCGCTCCGTCGCGCGCGCGCGCGCGGCGGCGGCGGCGGCTTCCTCGCGGCGCCTGATCGCGTCCCGCGCCGCCGCGAGCTGCTGTTGCTGAAGCGCGAGCATCGCGGGGGACGGGCGGTCGCGGTCGGGCGAGCGCGCGCGCGGATCGTGCGCGTCGGGGGAGGGATGGCGACGGCGGGAGCTCCGGGAGGGCTCGCCCCGGGGAAGGCCGCCGGATGCGGAGGACCGACGGCGATCGTCGGGATCCGGGGGCGAGGGCGAGCGCGAGCGCGTTCGCGAGCGGGAGCGCGAGCGCGTGCGACGCCGCCGCCGCCCCGCGTCGCGGTCGTCGCGGTGGTCGTCGCGGTGGTCGCGGTGGTCGTCGCGGTCGTCGCGGGCGCGGCGTCGTTCGCGCGAGGGCGAGCGCGACCGCTCGCGATCCCGCCGTCTTCGTTTCTCCTCCTTGCGCGCGCGGCGCTCGTCGCTGTCCTCGCTCCGGTCGCGATGCCGCCGGTGCTTCTTCTCGTCGCGGCGGTCGCGGTCGCGCCCGCGGTCGCGATCGAGCCGCGCGAGGTCCTCCCCGCGCGCCGCCCGCCGCCGGCGAGCCTCGTCCCCCTCCATGACGAGCGCGGCGACGACGACGAGTGGGCGCGGGGTTGTTGGATTCGGGACGTCGCACCGACCGAGGACGAAGCTCGGCGTCGTCGTCGTCGGTCATCGTCGCGCGCCCAAACTCGCCGCCGATGACCGCGGCGGCGGCCATCAGTTGGCAGCACTGCAAAATGTCATCGGCGTCAGCGCGGCGCGACGAATAAAACGCCGCGGCGTGGGCGTCGGGTTCAAAACTCGAGCGGGCGTCGCGCGGACCTCCGGCCCCGCGGCGGGCGCCATGTCGGACGCGACGGCGGGGACGGCGGCGCCCCCGGAGGCGGATCCCGAGAGCGACGACGAGTGGCCGGACGTGAGCGACCACGGAGGGTCGCGCGACGGGGACGACGACGCGCGAGGTCTCGGGGATGAGGATGAGGCAGATCCCGGGTCGGCCGATCGACCGCCGAGCGCGGACGTCGCGCGGCCCGCCGGGGTCGATCCCGAGCCCCCGGCGCCGAGGGGTGAGCCGGAGGCGATCGCCGCGTCCGTCGACGCGGCGGACGGCGGCTCCCCGCGCGCGCCCGCCCCGGATCCGACCGACGGCGTGGGCTTCATCAGGAAGACGGGGAGCGTCGGTGCCCTCTTCGGCGGGGACGACGGGGACGCCGGCCCGTTCGGCGTCCCCGAGGCCGTCCCGGCCGCGGGCCCGGGGTTCGTCGAGGCCCCCTCCCACGCGCGCGCGATCGGCGCGGACGCCCCCGGGTCCCCGACCGACGCCGTCTCGCGCGGCGTCGTCTCGCCGACGCGCGCCACCTCGAACCCGTTCGGGGGCCCCGGCGGGGACGACGACGACGACGACGATTTCTTCTCGAATCTCGCATCCCCGACCGCGCCCGCGCCCGCGACGCCACCCTTCGGCGCGGCCCCGCCGCCGAACGCGAGCTTCCCCGCGGCGACGACCGACCCCGCGTCGATCGCGACCTTGGCGACGACCGCGCCCGCGCCCGCGCACCACGCCGCGGCGCCGACCCGGTTCGACGAGGTCCCCGCGCAACATCAACATCAACATCAGCAGCAGCCCCTCGGCGCGGCCCCTTACCAGCCGCAGTATCCTCAGCAGCATCTGAACACTTCGGGTTATCCCGACGCGCATCCGACGCATCCCCCGGCGCAGGCGCCGGAGTACTCGGCGCCGGGGTACTCGGCGCCGGGGTACTCGGCGCCGGGGTACTCGGCGCCGGGGTACGCCGCGTACCAGCATCCCGCGCCCGCGCGCTCGCCGTCGACGACGGATTACGCGCACGAGGTTTCCGCCGCCGCGAGCAAGCCGCCCCCGGCGCTTCTCCCGCCGAACCCCGCGGCGACCCTCGCGTCCGCGGCGCCGTCCCCTGCGGGACCGGGACCGGGACCGGGACCGGGACCGGGACCGGGACCGGGACCCCCCGTGCAGTTCATGATCCCCGCGCCGCGCGAGCCGGAGCCCGAGAGCCCGAAGACGGCGGCGACGCGTTCGGCGGCGGCGCGGGCGGCGGCTGAGGCTGAGGCGTCGCGTTCGAACCCGGCGGGCGGGGACGTCTTCGGCGCGGCGCGCTCGAACGCGTACGTCCCGCCGACGCCCGCGGAGGCGCCCCCGAGCTTCGACGCGGGGGGACCCGCGGTGAGCGCGTACGACCCGAGCGTCGTCGCCGCGTACGGCGCCGGGGGGGGGATGACGGTCGGGGGCGGCGCGGGTCCGGACGCGGGGGATCCGTTCGGCGGCGGCGGCGGCGCGGCGGCGGCGACGTACGCGCCCGCGCCGAGGGAGCCCGAACCCGCCTACGACCACCACGCGCCCGCGGGATCGAGCGCCTTCGATCGAAGCGGTGCGTTCGCCGGAACAACCCACGCGGGGTACGGGGGTGTCCCCGTCCCTCCTCGGGCGGCGCCGGCGGCGGGGGCGGATTTGGCGGCGGGTCTCAACCCGTACGCGGCGTCGCCCGCGGCGCCGACCGCGGCGCCGACGCCGTCCCCGCCGCCGCCGACGTTCATGATCCCCGGCGCGCCCGCGATCGAACGCGACGAAAACGCCGCCGCGAACGCCTCGGCTGAGGCGGAGGCGGCGCCGAGTTTCGAACCCGGCGGCGCGGCGGCGGAGTACGGGTCGGAGTACGGAAACGGAAACGCCGCCGGAAACGCCGCCGCCGCCCCCGCGGCGAACGAGTACGCGGAGTACGCGCCCGCCCCCGCGGCGAACGAGTACGGCGCGTACGCCGCCGCGAGCGCCCCGGCGTACTCCGCGTACGGCGCGTACGACGGGGCGTCCCCGGCGACGGTGATGACGACGCACGACGCCGCCGGGGGTGGTCCCTGGGGCGGTTCCTCGAGCGACGCGCGCGGATTCTCGGATTCTCGGGCGAATTGGCCCTCCGAGCCGCCGCCGTCTCCCGGGTTCGCGTTCGCGCCCTCGTCCTCCTCGGACCCTCGCCCCGCCGAGTGGGGTGGGGGCGCCCAGTACGCCTCGACCCAGTACGCCTCGACCCAGTACGCCTCGACCCCCGGCGTCGCCTCGGAACTCCCCGCGGCGACGCTTTCTTCTTCTTCTTCGTTCGCGGGCGCGTACTCCGGCGCGGGTTCGAGCCACGCGTCCGGCGACGCGGGGACGCCCCGGTCGCCGCACGGCCGCCCGCCGCACCGCGCGTTCGCGTTCGGGTTCGGCGGGCGGATCGCGAGCGCGGCGCCGGGCTACCCCGGCCGGGACGACGCCGCGGGCCTCGTCTCGACGTTCGCCCTCCGCGACTTCCTCGAGGACGCGGCCACGGGGACGGACGCCGGGAGGAGGTACGTCCGCGCGTGGACGCGCGAACCGGGAGGGCCCGTGCGGCGCAACGCCAGCCGCGCGGAGCTCGCGCGGCTCGCGGAGCGTTTCGCGAGCGACGCGCGCGCGGCGGGGACGACGACTTCGCCGCTCGGGGGGGGGACTCGGACTTCGGCGCGGACTCGGCGCGCGCGAGTCGGGGCGGGTTCGCGCGAACGGGCCACCGCTCGGGCCACTCCGGGTTCGCCGGCGCG
>MDSW01124310.1_pt1 | contig 16670 bp, 4 predicted proteins | sample 811171 | NCBI WGS metagenome assembly MDSW01 (sample SAMN05326641, study PRJNA326480) | marine metagenome | isolation source: seawater | place: Atlantic Ocean: North West | collected 2012
AGCATAGCCACCAGAAGTCCATTATGCTGGTTAACGACGAGGATGCGCTGGAATCCTCTCCATCGCATATCCCGTCATCGTCCTCGTCAGAGGGGTAGTCGCTGGGGTCGAATATGTCGGTTGAGCCGCAGGCGGTCCTATTCTCGACCTCGTTGAGCCAGCCGTCGCCGTCTATGTCGTCGTCCAGGATGTCGCAGATCATGTCGTCATCTGTGTCTTGGGGCCTGATGTCGGCGTCCAACGGGTTACCGCCGCAGACTCCTGTCTCGACCTCGTTGAGCCAGCCGTCGCCGTCTATGTCGTCGTCGAGGGTGTCACATATGCCGTCGCCGTCCATGTCCGGGGGCAAATCCGTGGCGCGCTTGGGGTTGGAGCCGCATAGCGACTCGTCGATATCGAGCCAGCCATCGCCGTCGTCATCCAGGTCCTCGACCAGCGGCGGCGTGCTGGTCGACTGCCCGATCAGCTCGTCAGGCATTCCGTCGCCGTCTGTGTCCCTGTTCGCCGAGGCGTCGTCGGGGAAGGCGTCAAGGAAGTCGAGGATGCCGTCTTCGTCCCTGTCTTCCTCCTCCGCATCGCAGAAGCCGTTCTCGTTCGTATCGGGCGGGAGGCTTTCAGCATTGAGGGGGTCGCTGCCGCAGCGCAGCTCGCGCTCGTCGGTCTCCCCGTCGCCGTCCGTGTCCGCATCCAGGTAGTCGCATATGCCGTCGCCGTCCGTGTCCAAGGGCCTGTCTTCGAAATGATTGGGGTCTGTGTTGCAAATCGCCTCTATGTCGTCCTTCCACCCGTCAAGGTCGCTATCGCCCTCGGTGTCCATGACGACTGTGATGAACAGCGCCTCAGTGTCCGTGCTGGTCCCTGATACGACTTGGACCGAGTATTCGGTCATCTGCATCACTGCTTCCGGCGTCCCCCATATCGTGCCGTTGCTCTGGCCGAATGAGAGGCCCGCCGGCAGTTCCGGGGTTATGAGCCAGAGCTGGACCGGCGATCCGCTTGTCTGGCCCGCGAATGGCTGCATCTCCTGGCCGTCGACGAGCGTTATCGACGGAGTGGGGAAGGTGAGGGCGATGCCCTCGCCGACAACTGACAGGATAAGATCGACCGTCGTCGTGCCGCCGGTGTTGACTGCGGTGATGCTCAGGGGGATGGCTGCTGTGATGAGGTATGGGTTCCCGTATATCTTTCCTGAGCGGTGATCGAAGCTCAAGTCGTAGGGCAGTTCGCCTTCAAGCGTCCAGAAGCTGGACTCCCCGCCCGAGTTGGTGGGCAGCAGTTCCGCGTAGATGTCCCTCGGAAGTTCGACTTCGTTCGAATCACCGTAGGAGAAGTCTGGCTTCTGCTCCACGATCTTGATGCCGATGGGATTGTCGTCGCACACGGGGTTGTAGCCGGGGTATCTCGTATGCCAGTCGTTGCAGGCCCTCAGATCGTAGGTCTCCACGAGCGCTGTCAGATCGTCCCACGGTGCGTGGGTGTTGACGGCGGGGGTCCCCGATAAGATCCCGGACATTTCGTCCAAGTTGAGTGCGGGCGGGAGTTCCGGTCTCGCGATGTACTCGTAGAGGAACTCGGAGTACGCGACCTCGAGGGGTTCGAATGAGTCCATGGGGGTCCCTCTGGTGAGCTCGAGCGCCGAGGGGTCGAACGAAACGATCGAGCCCGGGAAGAGGGCGCTGTTGGTGCCTCGTTGATAGAAGGACGCCTCGTCGATGTAACCGGTATCCGCGCCGCCGTCCGAGTTGGAGTTCTTGACGTACCTCACCTGGACTGTGTGCTCGCCCTCGGTGATCTCGAATGTCCGAGTTTCCATGCTGCCGTACCTGGAGGCGATGTACACATTGTCGATCCACAGCTCCATGCGGTCCGAGCTCTCGGACGATGTGCCCCATCTGATCCTGAAGTCTGCGGATGTGCCGGACGGGACCTTGACCGTCCTCTCGATGCTGGCTATGGAATCGGCCATGAACTGGTTTGTGCTGCCAAGCATGTGCACGCCGTTGTTCAGTGCCGTTTCGAAGGGGTAGTGGTCCGCACCGCTCGAGGAGCCGGTGGACCAGCCCTTCTTGCCGACCGTGTCGTAGAGGACTTCGGGTGCCCTGTCGGCGACGATGACGGTCACGTCGATGGTCCTGAAGATCGATTCCCCGCCCACGCTGACGCTCTGCCGGAGGGTTATGTCGGCCTCCTGGCCGAGAGCCGTCAGTGATGCAGGCGTTCCCGATATTATCCCGGTGGCGGCGTTGATGCTGAGTCCTTGTGGCAGGGTGCCCTCGACGATGGCCCAGGAGGACAGGCTGCCGTCCGATTCGGCCACCAGGTTGGTGTACTGCTGATGGATCGCGAAGTTGTCCTCGGCCTCGTGGCTTATGCTGTTGAAGAGCCTGAATAGGGCGCCGCTGGAACTCATGGACTGCCCGTCGGAGAGTGTCGTCGATGCGGTCTGCTTCCCCCACTTCTGGCCGTATGGCTTGCCCATGATGACGGTGTCCCCAGACGGGTGGATGGCTATGTCGTCGAACTGGGTTCGGCCGAGCCAGTTCCAACTGCTTGTTCCGGTTGAGGCTGAGGTCGCCGACAGCCTGCCCAGCTCATCGATGTGCAGCATCCTCAGGCTGCCGAAATCGGAGTCCCATGTCTCGGTAGTGTCGTAAAGCTCACGCTCGACGAGTACCCTCATCGTGTCGCTTTCATCGAGCACGGAGTGCAATGTGCCGTAATTGTCGTGGATGCCTGCTCCCTCGACGACGTTCAGCCACACCATCTCGCCGGTCGAGTCGACCCTCGCCACTGCGAGCCATGCCCCTGTCGCGGGGGTTCGCTCCTCCCCGAGGAAGCTTATCGTCGGAGCGGGGCTGTCACGGAGTGACTGGTAGCCTCTGTCCGAGAAGACGATACCGAGGTCCCCGTTGGGGTATGTGAGCATGGATGCCCAGTCGGATTTGTATTGTTGGGCAGACCCCACATTGAACGCGGTCATGCCATCAGTGAGGGAGGTGACGGCATCCGCCCACAGGACCTGCCCGCCCTGTGAGATGCGGGCGATAGCGAGGCTGTACGAGCCGTCGGTGAGATTGTGCCCCTCGACTGTTACGCCTCCTATCGACACATTGCCGCGGAAAGGCACGGCCAGGCTGACTGTCCCGTCGGGGTGGGCGGTGGATATCGTCCTGGCGTCACCTGGGTAGGTGCTGCTGACAGCGGCATTGCCCAGATAATAGTCCCAGTGCCAACTGCCGCATGACGAGCCGTTCATCGGACTGGCATCCACGAGCCACTCCGATTCCCCCTGGGGCGAGAGGCGGATCACTCCAGCCGATACTCGGGAGCTGGCGACACCGTTAGTTTGAGTGCATGCACTGCCGGTCGGAATCTCCATTCCCGCGAACATGAGTCCCATGTCGTAGGTTCCCGAATCGTAATCCTGAGCGTTGTAGGAGAAGGTTATGGAGCCCGAGTCGTCGATGCTGAGGGAGTCTCGTATCCAGGCGGACCCGTACGAGGAGTGGTAGTTCTCCAGCTCTGGGTCGATCGGGGTGCCGTCGTAATGCATGGTTGCGTTCGAGAGACGGGTCCACAGCGGCGCGCCCGTCGAGGGATCGAGCTTGACCACGCCGAAGCCCCGCATGTTGGAGCCGTGGATTTCGTAGGCCACGGGGTTGGAGGTTCCGTGGTTGTAACTCGTCTGTAGGTCTCCGCTCTTCACGACCGTGACGACGATGGAGCCGTCCGGGGCGATCTTCATCCCCCGGATCGCGGAATTGATATTGCCGCCCGGCAATCCATCGAGTGACGTGAATGCGGTGCACCATTGCAATACACCGTCAGCGTTCAGCTTGTACACCTGGGCCTCGCTGCCGCAGGAGCCTTGTGCCTGGATGGCGGACACGTAGGAGTTTCCGTCTTCGTCGTATTCGACCCCATAGGAGTCATAATTCCTAGTCCTGCTTATGTCGTAGTTGGATAGCGTCGTGACATCGGATATCATCGGCGGGGCGTCCATGACCCTGATCTCGATCTGGCCGAACCAGACGTCGTTGGAGGATGTGGTCGTGACGGTGTAGATGGTCCCGTCGGGATCCGGGTAGACCGGGGTGCCGGAGATGACGCCGGTGGCGGTGTCCATCGTGACGCCCGACGGGAGGGAGGGGCTGATCGATATGGACGTGGGCAGCAGCCCCTCGTACAGAGGCGTGAATGCGGCATCGAAGCCCATCTCGAAGGTTAGGCCCGGGCCGTAGTCCAGGACAGCAGCAGCCAGTGCGTCGCAGGTTCCGTCCGAATTGGAGTCCGAGGGAATCGAGCCGTTGTCGATGGAGGGGTCTGAGAAGGACCCGTAGTAGATCATCATCGCATCCCCCTGGGCGTTGTCGACATGCGCGTATATCCGGGGGTCGCCCTGCTCGTCTAGGACCATGTCGATGCCGTTGTAGTAAGCGTCATCGGCGTCGAAGTTCCATACGACGGTCGAGAACCAGCTCCCGTCGATGCGCCTGGAGTGGACGAGATCGTTGTCCGATGAATCGTAGTATAGGATGTGAACGTCGCCGTCATCGGCGACCTCCATTGCCATCCCCCCACGCTTGTGGGTGTACGTCTCCCCTATCGAGGCGGAGTGCTCGAGCGTCCACGTCCCGTCCGAGGAGGTCGCGTCGGTGAGGTACCTCAGGTCGCCGGCGCTGTTGAGGTATGCGAGATGCTGTGCGCCGCTCGGGTCGATGGCGTACTCGGCCTGGCGGTAGTGGCTGTAGCCCTCGTCGGTTTCGGGGCGCACGAGCGTCCCCGACCACGTTGACCCGCCCCACTCGTAGACGTACCAGCCTGTCGTTGTTGGGTCCCCCGTGCTTCTCCAGTCAGCGGCGCTCAGGACTCCGGCCGGGCTCACTGCCAGTTGGAATTCATAGGAGTCGTCTCGCGGACGGGGTATTGTCTGCGCGGCGTCTTCCCCGGACTCTAGGTAGTGCACATCGATGTGATTGTAGTCGAACACGTACATGGTCCCGTTGGAGGACACCGCGGCATCAGAGTGGTACGAGGTTGAGTCGTAGCCGCGTTGGTATATCCGTTCGGGGGCGCTCGAGGCATCGGGCGGCATCTCATAGACGCCGTTTGAGCCCGAGACGTACATCTTGCCGTCATGGGCGAACGCCTCCATCTTGATGTTGTATCTCCAAGTGCTGTAGTCATAGGAAGCGCTGTTGTCGTACGTGGCCTCGGGGTACTCGTAGATGGCCTGCTCGCTGGTGCTTTGAGTAGCGACGAGCCAGAGGTCCCCCTGGTTGTACTCGAGCGTCGCTCCGTACAGGTAAGCGTTCTGAGGGCCCCAGCCGGTGTGCGCCTGGAAAGAGCGCGCGTTGTTCCTGGTCTCGCAGGCCCATTCGTCTGCATCGGACCAGCCGTCGCCGTCGTCGTCGTCGTCGAGGGCGTTGCACAGCCCGTCGCCGTCCGGATCGCCGGGGAGGGAGTATGCCTGCTTCGGCTCCGTCCCGCAGGCTGCCTCGTCCGCGTCGGACCAGCCGTCGTCGTCGTCGTCGTCGTCCTGCGTCAGGGGGGACTGGCAGGATGAGAGGATCTCGTCCGGCATCCCGTCGCCGTCAGTGTCCAGATGGGCGCACGCGTCCAGCGGGAAGGCGTCCTGGGCGTCAAGGAATCCGTCGTTGTCATCATCGTCGTCCCAGAGGTCGAGCCATCCGTCGAGGTCGGCATCGCCGCTGTGAAGGTCGAAGTCTACCGGCACGGGCTGAGCGATTGCGGTTGAGAATGAGTCGTCCTTGATATTCCCGTACCGGCTGTACCCCCAGCACATGACCTTGGAAGAGACGGTAAGCATGCATGCGGATTGGCCCCCGGCTTCAACGGCCTCTGCGGAATGGGGGGACATCTCGACGGTCCTCCCCGCATAATGGGTTCCGAGGCTGACGCCGTTCCCTAGCACCTGGTTCGAGTCGTCGCCCCAGCACCAGACGTTCCCGGATATCCCGACGGCGCAGGCGAAGTTGTATCCCTTCCCGACGGAGACCTGCGCCAGCGGGTCCACTTCGTAGGAAGGCTGCCACTGCGATGTGCTGCTGTTCCACAGCCGCACGTCGACGAGCTGCTCGCCCATATCGTCGGCGAACCCGTCCCCGTCCAGATCGGGGGCGTCCCCCTTGTCGGCCTCGGTTGTTCCCGTTCCGAGCTGCCCCTGGTTGCCCTCGCCCCAGCAGACGGTGGTGGCGTCAGTCAGAGTGGCGCAGGCGGTGTGGGATTTGAGCGACAGCGAGACAGCGGTCCTGCTGGGCCCGAAATCGATGAATGGGAGCGCATCTGCGGTCTCTCCGGCTTGGTTGCCGAAGTAATCGGCATAGCCTCCGCTGTCGGGGTTTCCGAGGACGCCGCGGTGATCGCGGCCCCAGCACTTGACCTGCCCGGACACCATGATCACGCATGTCTCATCGGTGCCCGCCTCGACGTCCCTCGCGACCATGCCTGCGCCCAGGCCGACAGTCACAGGGCTAGTCCGTGTGCTGGTGTCTCCGAGCCCGAGCTGTCCGTAGCCGTTGTAGCCCCAGCACTTGAGCGTGCCATCGAGCAGCACCGCGCACGCGTGAGCGTTGCCGGCGGACACGTCGACCGCCGGCTGGCCGAGGGCCAATGCGGGGAGGTTGTCGCCCATCTCATTGGGGCCGTCGCCCCATTGGGTGTATGATCCCAGCCCGAGCTGTCCGTAGCCGTTGTAGCCCCAGCACTTGACATCGCCACCATCGAGTATCGCGCAGTTGAATTGGTCCCCGGCCGATAGCTGGGAGACGGTCCGATTGCTCCCTAGATCCGTCCATGGCATCGTTCCACTGGTTCCGGTGTGAGTAGTGCTCCCTATGCCCAGCTGTCCGTTGCCGTTGTAGCCCCTGCACTTGACGAGCCCGTAGACGGACACCGTGCAAGTATGCTCGTAGCCCAATTCCAGCTGGTCTATGGAGGACGGGGACTTCTCGATGGCGCTGCTCGAGAGATGGCTCTGCACGGGGGAGGTCGACGTGTATTCCACGAGCCTCCCCTCGCTGCTTGGCCCCGATGTCTGGTCCGGCATGGACCCCGATCCCATCTGGCCGGAGCCGGATTCCCCCCAGCAGCCTATCCTGTTGAACGAGTCGGATGCGGATACCCTGAGCACCGCGCAGGTGGCGTCGTAGCCGACTGAGACCTCCACGGGCGTCCCGTAGCCGATGACCGCTGTGACGGGGGACGTCGGGTTGGACGACTGCGCGCCCGCGTCTCCGAGCTCCCCCGAGGATTCACGGCCCCAGCACTCGATGGTCGACTCGACCACAGCGCAGGCGTGCTCGATGCCGACCGACACTCCGGTGTGCCTGTCCCCGGTCGTGCCCAGGTCTGCGTAGGTGCCGTTGTGGCTGGAGGCGGCTGAGCCGAGGAGCTCGTCTTCGTTGACGCCCTCGCCCCAACAGATCGTCTCCGTCCCGGAGTCGACAAGTCCGCATGTGACGTCCTGGCCAGAGGATATGGAACGCAATCCCGGCATCGAGCCGATCTGCGAGCCCACGCCCGTGAGGTCTACGAGCACGGGGGTTGTCGAGTTGCCCGCAGTCGTGGAGGGGCTCCCGAGAGTCATCTCGGAGATTCCTCCGTTGTAGCCCCAGCACCACGCCTGACTCTGGGAGTCGAGGGCGCAGGTGTGTCTCGACCCGGCGCTGACCTCCTCGATGACCCCGGGTACGGATACGAAATCCGGCGTGTATCTGGTGCTAGTCCCTGATATGGAATCGAAGTCCTGCTCGTAGACGATGGTCCCGGACCCGTCCGTCACGACGATGTCGTCGACATACATGGTGTCTGTTCCCGTGTGGGCTGAGCCGTCCTTGTAGTACCACCAGGCTATGTTCTCAGTAGACGGGGCGTAGGAGTAGGAAGCAGACCTCCAACCTCCATTGAGGTTGCACTGATTGACGTCCAAGTAGATGTTACTCGGTGTGATTCTGCCGAAGTTTGCATCGTCGTGGCAGCCCTCCGAGTAAACATACCAGTCGAAGGACACGGTGTGGGTGCCGGTACCTCCCCACTGGGAGATCGGGCCGGGGATAACCATCCCGGAGCGCGAGTTGTGCACGCCCTGATTGGTGCTCATGGCGACGGTCCCTCGGGTGCTGCCGAGGTAAGTAGTCCCCATCGGATAATCAACGAACTCAGAGCGGAACTCCCCCCCGCTCGAAAAGCCCTGGGGCAACGAGGTGGCTGAATCCCCCAACTGCCCGGATGTGCCGGTGCCCCAGCACAGTACCCTGCCCTTCGATGTCGTCGCGCATGTGTGCTCGGGGCCTGCGGAGACCGAGGTGGCCCTGATGCCTGCCGGGATGTCCGCGGGCGCGGGGCTGCCGGTCGAGGCCGTGCTGCCGGTTCCCAGCTGGCCCTCTGCGTTGCTGCCCCAGCACCAGACGCTGCCGTCTGCTCCGACCGCGCATGCGTGGTCCGCGCCGGCGTCGAGGGATACGGGCCGGAAGTCCGCTGGGAGTCCGGTCACGTCCCCGGCCGTCTGGGCGTTGTTGCCGGTCGTGGTTCGCCCCAGCTGGCCCTTGTCATTGAGCCCCCAGCAGTATATGGCATTGGCCGGCGACACCGCGCATCCGAATGAGTCGCCCATGGCGAGAATGGCGGACTCCCCCACGGCTGGCAGGTCCACGCGGTCGTCGAGCGAGTCGCATGTCCCGTCGAGGTCGAAGTCCTCGGGCGCGGACGAGGCGTCAACTGGGTCCGTGCCGCAGCGGAGCTCGTCGTACCCGGTGAAGCCGTCGCCGTCCACATCGAGCTCGAACCCATTCCCTGCGAATCCCCATGCGTTGAAGACCCAGAGGTCGTCGCTGGCGCCGACGTGCGCCGCTACCCACGTGCGTCCGTAGTCGTCGATGAGTATGGAGGACCAGTCTGATTCGTAGTTGAACACCTGGCTTGTCGACCATGTCCCCTCGGACCTCGAGGCGATCACGATCGAGCCGGCGTCATTGGACACCACGTGCGGGTCCATGCTCAGGTCGACGGCGAGGTGTATCTCTGAGTCTGTGAGCCCAGTGTCCTCGCTGTTCCAGTTCGACGCCGTGCCGCATCCGGAGGCTGACGGGTTGCACGTGTGCAGGATGACGTTCCCCGAGGAGTTGGAGTGGGCGACGAGTAGGTTCCCATCGAAATCCATGTCCATCGACACCACTCGCTCCGTGGTGCTGGAGGCGGTGTCTGTCGAGATGACGCTGGCCGTCGCTGTGGTGCCTGATGAGCTGAGATACCGCAGCACTGGATCGCTGGTTGCGCCGGGGGTTACGAATGCGACATGCGTCGTTCCCGATTCTGCGTCGTGCACGGCCTCGAGATTCGAGACGCCGGAGTGGGATTCGTCGAAGGCTTCCGACCACTGGGAGGCCTGGTGGCAGTTGGAGGGGCACTCGAGGGATGTCAGCTTGGATCCCGTGGACCATATCGCGGTCAGGCCGCTGGGGGTGGACAAGATGTCCACTATGTCGGCGCTCGCGGACTGCGCGAGCTGGGTTACCACCCATCTTCCGGCGACCTTGGTCGCGAAGATGACGTCTTGGGAGGTGGAGTCGTAGGAAGGGTCGGCGGCGATCACGTGCACTCTGTCCTCGGAGTCCACCGCGATCGCGGTGGACAGCACGTTGGATGTCCCCGTTATCGGGGTCTCGACCGTCCACAGGCCATTCAGGAGGACTGCCAGCTTCACGTCGTCGTTCTCGTCGTCTGCGTAGGAGATGACCGGGCATCCGTTGGAGAGGGGCTCCATGTCGTTGCCGTTGCCGACATCGTTGGATGTCTCGTCGACGGTGGTTCCTGTGAATGTGGGGTGGAATGGAGGGAAGATGTACGAGTCGCAGCCCGAACCCTCGAAGTTGGTGAAGATCTCGACGTCGGTGTAATCGGGAGGCATGTCGTTGCCATCATCGCCGATGTAGTTCGTTGACTCGATTCCGAGTTGCCCCAGCACGTTCAACCCCCAGCACTGAACCGCACTGAGAGAGTTCATCGTGCAGGTCACTCCGTCTCCTGCGGATACATCCACGATGGACTGGCTGCCTGTGTTGACGAGTGCGAGGTTCGACCCCATCTCATTGAGGCCGTCGCCCCTGTTCTGGGTGTCCCCGTAGCCGAGTTGTCCCGCTTGATTAGCTCCCCAGCACTTGACCCGCGCGGCACTGACGAGCGCGCAGACGTGGTCCTTCCCTGCATCTATGGCCTGGACCGAATTGTAGTTGGTGTCCGCGATGGTCATCGAGTCGCCCATCTCCCCGGAGCTGTCGCCCTGGTTCGAGGTGGTCCCTATCCCCAGCTGGCCATGGCTGTTGTAGCCCCAGCAGGCCACATCGCCGTTGTCGAGTATGGCGCATGTGAAGTCGTCCCCAGCGGTTATCTGGACCGCCGTCCTCCCTGTCGGGAGGTCAACGGCCGCCATGCTGGCGCCCATCTCTCCCGAGTCGTCCCCCACGTCGGAGGTGCTCCCGATACCCAGCTGGCCTCGGGAGTTGTCGCCCCAGCAGTACGCCTCCCCGTTGGAGAACAGGGCGCAGGAATGGTCCCAGCCCATGGCCAAGGAGACCGGCGTGGCGGAGGCGAGAGAGGGGGTTATCGAGGTGGTGGTGGAGTAGTCGCCGATTTCGTCCGCGGAGTCGCCCATGAAGGAGGTATTGCCGATTCCGAGCTGTCCCTGGCTGTTGTCTCCCCAGCAGGTGATTTCTCCGTTGTCCAGGATTGCGCAGGTGTGCCTGTAACCTGCCTCTATTTCGACAACGGTCCTGCCAGAGGGCAGAGGGAGATACGGCAGCACTTCGCCCGTCTCCTGATAGCCGTCCCCGAATCCGTCGACATCATTGTACCCTATTCCGAGCAGCGTGGTCTCGCCCCAGCATTTTACCGACCCGTTCTCGAAGAGAGCGCAGGTATGGCTCTCACCGAGCGTGGCCTTCGTGATGTTGAGGCCGTTACCCGTGTCGACGAACGGCAGATTCTCGCCCATCTCGCCGGTATCGTCGCCTATGTCTAGTGTGTTGCCGATACCAAGCTGCCCCATGTCCCCGATTCCCCAGCATTTCATGCGGTCTCCGAAGTCATGTGCATCATCGCCGAAGACGCAGGTGTGACCCGCTCCCACAGAGAGGGATGTGTCATTGAGGTGTCGTTGGCTATTACCTCCATTGTGGGTTTCCATAGGATCCTCGGACTCCCTCGCCGCCTCATACGGCGACCCAGTGAAATATGCAGTCTGCACGAGCATGATCATGAGGAAGGAAAGGAGCATTGCTCGCCTTTTCTGTTGTGAATTAACTGACTCAATCTTCAAATTCTTAGAGTTCGACATGGCATAGCCTGCGGACATGGTCGGTTGAAGGGGGTACCAGTATTAGAAAACAGACCATTCATAACAGGGATTAGGCTAGCGAATTGACGATTATGACTCCTAACATAGTGGATATCGGCGCGCTTCTTGCGCTGGTGACAATCGGTATTGCTACACCTGGGCCGAATAATATGACCTGTTTCGTTCATTCTGGCGTGCATGGTTGGAGGAAGACTGTATCGCTGATTTTCGGGATGGTGCTGGGCTTTGTTGCATTGAACTCATTTGTTCTCTTTATCGTCGTAGAATCCTCGGGGATAGAGTCTTTATCGACATTCATCCACTGGATAGGCGTCGTGTTCATCATCCTGCTCGGATTGACGATATCCCGGATTTCAACAGTATTCGAAGTCACGGAAGATCTTCCAACCCTTGGTGTGAGGACTGGTTTCCTTATGCAATGGGTGAATGGCAAGGAGTGGGGTTTCGTGTCCCTGTACATGACTCAATTCCTCGATGATTTCGGAGGGGGCTTTCAGGGAGGTTTCTCGATTATCGGCATCGTGACGGCATACTGCATTTTTGGGATAAGCGCATGGACTGCCTTCGGACAGACGTTGGAGGGTGCCTTCAGATCTAAGAAATTCACGGACAGGGCATTCCCAGTGGCTGGCATCATTCTCGTCATAATCGGCCTAGCTGCCGCAATGAGGGGGGCATGATCGTCAGATAGTGTCTGACCAGGAGGTCATGATGCTCATCTCGCCTCGCTGGAGATGTTCCGAGACAGTCGCTTGTTTGAGGTCTAGCTTGTCCGCTATGTCCCGTTGGGTGCATCTTCTCGGGTATTCATAGTAACCCATCGATATTGCAGTTTTTACGGTCTCTCTTCTACGATCGGGAATCTCCTCTACGAAGAATTCTGTTTTTGGGGAGGACAGCGTGAATAGGATCTTGTTCGTGGACATCACCTCTCTGACTTTTTTCGCCATCTCCCTCAGGCTGGGCTGCTCTCCGACGACCGTGATGACGATTCCTCGTTCCCTATCCCAGTTAGAGGGGCTCGTGGGCCAAACTTTGGAGAGTTTTGTCAGTTCGGAGAAGAAGGGGCCCCTCATTTCACCCATAACGACTGCTGTGCGTGTATTTTCCGAGTGGACCTCACGTACCGTTAGGATTTCTGACAGAGAATCGTCTGGGTCCAATTCCATGAATTGTTCAAGAGACTGTGGTCCTTTCTTGGTTATTTCGAGAAGATGCAGGAATCTCCCCTGGCTAGGAACCGTTCCCAGAAATCTCCCACTTGGGAAATATTCTGTGAGTTCATAACCTTGGGTTCTGGACCAATCCTGAGGCTTCAGGGACAGTCCGATTGTCCTCAGGTTGTAATTGCTCACAGAGCCGCGTGAAGGGGGCTATCGTATAGCACCATCTATCATGAAAGGTTCACTCAGTATCGAAAGACTGTAGTGCCTTCTCTAGATCCTTTATCCCGGATCTGAGATCTTCGAGATCTGTTGTGGAAAGTCCATCTTGGTTCTTCAGGCGCTCCTTCTGCCATTCGAGTTCGCGCTCCATGCGATCGCGCTCCAGGAGGAGTTCCCGGGATTCCTTTCTTGCTTTCATGCGAGCCATGGACTGTGCCGTGGCCTTCTTGTGCTCTCGGCTCTCGACATTGTGACCGTCGAAAGGCGAGGGCTTCTCTCTCAGTTCGATGCTCGTGGGGAATGGTATGGATATCCCTTCGATGCCGAATCTGTAGTGGACCTCCTGCAAGATATGGTCTCTCGCCATCTGCTCATCCGCATAATCGCCAAGATACCCGAAAAGTCGGTAATTCACGGAGAAGTCTGCAAGCTCCCAGAGGTGTACCCTGGGCACGGGCTCATCGAGGAGGAAGGGGGTCTTCTCAAGCACCTCAAGAAGTACGCTTTTCACATGCGCTGGGTCTTCATCGTAGTCGACGCCCACGTCCACTGTGAGATACAGGCGCCGCGCCATTCCGTCGCCTCCGCCCCTGGCGAAATTTGTGATGCTGGAAGATATCAGGGTGTTATTCGGAATGACTACTAATCGCTCATCGAGGGTTAGGATCTTGGTTGATAGGATTCCGACGGACGCCACTGTGCCCAGTTGTCCATCGACCTCGATCCTGTCGCCGACATCAAACGGCCTGTCAAGGGATAGCAGGAATGAGTTGACTATGTTTCCGAGGCTCTGCTGAATCGCAAGACCGATGATGAGGGAGAAGACCGCCAAGGATGCGAGGACGCCGAGAAGTTCTATGCCAAATCGCTCCATTGCGAGTTGTAGGCCGAAGAACCACACTATTGCGCGCCCGAGGAATATCAGCAGGGGGTTTCCCCCAGACACCGTTACAGCGGACTTGCGAGTGAATCGATCGAGTAGCAAAGGTGCGAAATGCTTGATGACAACGCTGATCAGGCTGGTTGCGATCAGTATGTATGCACCGATGAACCAGTCGGCGGAATTCGAGTCCACATCGCTACCTCGGCCGTATACCCAGATCAACGCGAGATTGAGCGCCCCGATGAAATACAGGCCGTATGCTCTTGATTCGGCTGCATTGAGCAGTGCATCGTCCCATGCCTCTTCCGTTCTTAGGACGGCTTCCCTCCATTTGCCTACTATCAGCTTTAGAACACCGAAGAACATCAAAGTAAGCAGTAACGCGAAGAGAAACTGCCAAGTTGTCTCGCTTCCCGGGAGGGGAAGATCGGCGATCATCTCTTTCAGGGGGTCACTCATGTTAAGCCGCTGAAAGAGGCTATGACATATGATGGTCACCATTCATGAATGGTTATTTTGTCGTTTTTCTTCATACAAGGCGCTAATTGTGTCTTCTAGAGTCGGTAATTCGTCAGTCATGAACGGGGCATACAGGGTTCTCCATGCAACGAGATGCTGGGCGCAGACCATCCTTATTGAAAAATCGCCAGGTTCCCAATCAGGCCCATAGGATATCGAGAGTGTTTTTTTTGCTCTCAGATCTGTATCGCCTCGCTGACCCGGCGGGACATCTAGATCTAATGCTATATCTGCCTCAACGTCTTGATTTGTCATATTGGACCATGGGCCATCAGGCAATTGACGTCGGCCTTTAATCGGGATTATGGAGCCTCCATTGCGTGTCCATTCCATGGCAATGGAGCGTGCCGTAGCGCCACCGCCCCTCATCTTCAGCGTCTTGCCCCTTGGTACGATTCCCGCTGATTCACATGCCTCTAAAAATCCCAAACCGTCGGTATTTGCTACCGTCATGCGACCGTCTTTCCGAGCAATCTGGTTGATCGATTCCGAGATCGGGCTCTGGTCGCCATGCCACTTTGAAAGTTCATATTTGAGCGGCGCCGTGCAGGAGAGCCAGATATCGCCCTCAAGAGTGGCAAGATGCCTGAGCAATTCGTCAACCGAATCAACCTCTATCACCAATCTCGATGGAAGCTGTATCCCGACCGCCCGCCCAATCACATCGAAGAGCATCGGCGTCACCGAATGCTGGACTGGTGAGCCTGCTACCCCCCACGCACTAGGTACCCTCATCAGACCCTCCAAGAAGACGTATCCAATGAAGGTTTCAAGTGAGGACGGTCTACGGTCGGGCGATGGAATCCGATCTTGAGATTGCCCGCAGGGCCGAATTACGCCCTATCACAAACGTAGCAGAGTCGATAGGCATCGAATCTGATGATCTGCAGTTACACGGACCTTCTATTGCGAAAGTGACGTGGAGCCGTCTACGCGAGGTTGACGAGTCTCGACGCGGGAAGTTGATTCTAGTTACTAGTGTTAATCCCACCCCATTTGGCGAGGGGAAGACCGTCACAACAATAGGGCTCAATCAAGGCCTAAATCGGATTGGGAAAAGAGCCTGCTGCGTCATACGTGAGCCATCGATGGGACCCGTATTCGGCATAAAAGGTGGCGCTGCAGGAGGTGGTAACTCACAGGTCCTCCCCATGGAGGACATAAATCTGCACTTCACAGGCGACCTGCATGCTGTGTCGATGGCCCATAATCTCCTATCTGCGATGCTAGATAACCACCTAAATAAGGGCAATACGCTCAATATCGATCTTGAATCGGTGTTCTGGCCAAGAGTGATGGATATGAACGATCGCAGCTTGAGGTCGATCACAATAGGGCAGGGTGCCAAGGTGAATGGGCCTGTTCGCACCGATAGATTCGATATCACGGCTGCAAGTGAGGTGATGGCGATACTCGCATTGTCAAAGAACTACGCTGATCTTCGGATGAGGCTTGGTTCGATTATAGTCGCCGCTGATGATGAAGGGGGACCTGTTACTGCGGATGACCTGGAGGCCGGAGGTGCAATGGCTCTTCTTCTGAGAACTGCGTTCCTTCCCAATCTGGTTCAGACCCTTGAAGGCGATCCAGCGTTCATCCATTGTGGGCCTTTTGCGAATATTGCTCACGGGAACTCATCGGTAATTGCAGATTCAATTGCATTGTCAACATGCGACTATGTCGTGACTGAGGCCGGATTCGGGGCAGATATGGGTGCAGAGAAGGCACTTCAGATAAAGGCAGCAGCATCGGGAGTGGTTCCGGATTGTATCGTACTCAACGTTACTGTTCGCTCGATGAAGCTTCATGGTGGGGCCTTTGGGAACAAGGGATCTAGGCGCCCTTCCAAAGAAGAGATCGCCAGGGAAGATGTTGAAGCCGTCAAGGCGGGTGCGACGTCGAATCTAGCACGTCATCTTTCCAATCTATCCCGAACCGGCCTGCCAGTGGTTGTATCGATTAATCGATTCAGGACCGATACCGACGCTGAATTGGCCATACTGAGAGATGTAGCAACTAACTCGGGTGCAGAGAGCGTCGTCCTGTTCGAGGGACATGCAAAAGGGGGCGTGGGCGCAAAAGACCTAGCTGAGGCGGTTGCATCAGCGGCTGATAGCCACGTGAAAAGTGGAAGGCCCTACGAGCCTGTTGTTTCCGAGGGCGATAACGCCCGTTCCAGAATCTCCAAAGTGGGCCTCGAACTATATGGTGCATCATCCGTTACTATATCCGATCAGGCAGAAGCTGCTCTGGCCGAAATTGAATCTTGGGGATTCGGCGACCTTCCGGTGTGCATGGCCAAGACACAATACTCATTCTCGCACAAATCAGATATGCTGGGGTCGCCATCGGATTTTGATTTGCCGATACGAGAGATAAGGCTGAATGCTGGAGCCGGGTTTATCGTAGCAGTGTGTGGCTCTATGATGACCATGCCCGGACTTCCCTCGAGGCCCGGGGCTGCAGGGATGGATATCGATGAAAATGGAGAGCTGTTCGGCGTCTTCGG
>MDSW01211673.1_pt1 | contig 16667 bp, 14 predicted proteins | sample 811171 | NCBI WGS metagenome assembly MDSW01 (sample SAMN05326641, study PRJNA326480) | marine metagenome | isolation source: seawater | place: Atlantic Ocean: North West | collected 2012
AATTAATTATAATGAAAAAATTTCTTTTCTTTTTTTCTTTACTTTTCATTCTCTTTTTTCAATCTTGTTGTATTACAGCAAATTGCCCAGGTTTAAGTGATGGTAATGATGTTGAAAAAGAGAATGTAAACTCTTAACGAAAAAAACTATTAATTATTTATAAAAATAGTTTTTTATTCAAATTAAAACTATGAATCAGGGGGACACTTCAAATGATTGGCATGTTGTTGATTTGAAAAAAAAATTTTCAAAATCTAAATCTGTTTCTTCTTTTCAAAAGAAACCAAAATGGTTAAGAGTAAAATTACCTGTTGGTGAAAAGTTTACAAAATTACGATCTATAGTTAATGAACATAATTTACATACAATTTGTGAGAGTGGTCATTGTCCTAATATGGGAGAATGTTGGGGTGCTGGTACAGCAACATTTATGATATTAGGAAATATTTGTACTAGATCATGTGGTTTTTGTTCTGTTTCAACTGGTAGGCCTAAAAAAGTAGATTGGTCAGAATCTGAAAAAGTAGCCAAATCAGTTTCTTTAATGAATATTAAGCACTGTGTTTTGACATCTGTTGATAGAGATGATTTAGAAGATGGTGGTTCAATTTTATGGGTTCAAACAATTCAGGCTATAAGAAGATTGTCTCCAAAAACAACTATTGAAACATTAATACCTGATTTTAAAGGGAATACATTAAATTTAGATCGAATTATTTCTGTTCATCCAGAAGTTGTCTCCCATAATTTGGAAACAGTAGAAAGATTAACAAAAAGTGTTAGAATTCAAGCTCGTTATTCTAGAAGTTTGTTTGTTCTGGATTATTTAAAAAAATCTGGCTTGAAAAGAACAAAGTCTGGTATAATGTTAGGATTGGGTGAAACAGATAAAGAGGTATTGAAAGCCATGGATGATTTATTGAATGCGGGAGTTGATATTTTAACACTGGGTCAATATCTTCAGCCTACAAAAAAACACTTACCTGTGTATAAGTATATTACTCCAGAAAAATTTCTATTTTTTAAGAAAAAAGGATTAGATCTAGGATTTAAATATGTTGAAAGTGGGCCATTAGTTCGGTCTTCTTATCACGCTGAAAAGCATTTATTTTAAATTATGATAAAAATAGCTATAAATGGTTTTGGAAGAATAGGAAGGACTTTTTTTAGAGTTATATTTAATAATCCAGATTACAAAATTGTGGCAATTAATGATTTAAGTAACATTAAAGTTTCAAGTCATTTGTTAAAATATGATTCAATTCACGGTCGATTTCCTTTTTCGGTTTCATGTGATGATTCTAATTTAGTTATTGAAAATGAAAAAATTCCATTTTTTAATTTTTCTGAAAATAAAAATTTTCCTTGGAAAGATTTATCAGTTGATTTAGTAATAGAGTCAACAGGTAATTATTTAAAAGAGGAATTAGCTTTTCGCCATATAAAATCTGGTGCCAAAAAGGTTATAATTACAGCGCCTCCAAAAGAAAAATCGATAAAAACTATTGTTTTAGGTGTAAATCATAACATTATTGAATATTCAGATTCAATTGTGTCAAACGCATCCTGTACAACTAATTGTGCTGCTCCTATGATAAAAATTTTAAATGATTCTTTTGAAATAGAAAAAGCATATGTTACAACTGTTCATTCTTATACTACTGATCAAAATTTACATGATTCTGATCATCATGATTTAAGAAGAGCTCGCTCTGCTCCGAATTCTATTATACCAACAACAACAGGTGCAGCTAAAGCTTTATCCAATATTTTCCCTAAAATTAAAATAGGTGGTTGTGGAATACGGGTTCCTGTTTCAAATGGATCTCTAACAGATATTACTTGTATAGTTAGAAATAAACCAACCGTTTTAGAAGTAAATAAAGTTTTTAGAGAGGCTTCGCTAGGTTTGTTTTCCGGTATTTTATCTTACTCTAAGGATCCAATTGTTTCAGTTGATGTTTTATCATCTCCTTTTTCTTGTGTATTTGACTCAAAATTAACTTTTTGTTTAGACAATATGGTCAAAATAGTTGGTTGGTATGATAATGAATATGGATATTCTAATAGATTAGTTGATTTAGCTGATATTTTATTTAAAAATAAGTCTGTATAAATTGATTTAACAAATTTTCAGTTTCTTTTGCTTCAAAACATCTAGTCTCTAAAAATTCTTTTTGAGATATGCCAAGTATTTTTTTCACATATTTAGGATAGGTTTGCATTCTATATTTTAGGTCCTCTAATGCTAATTCTGGGTGAAATTGGGTGCAATAAATAGGTTTGTTATTAAAACAAAAAGCTTCTATTTTTATTTTTTCTGATGATGCTAATATTGTTGAATTTATTGGTTTTTTTATCACAATATCTTCATGTCCCATTTGACAGAAAAAAGAATTGGAAAGATTTTTGAATATAGGGTCGTTTTTACCCTCTTTTGTGAGTGTTAATTTTATAGTTCCTAATTCTGCTAATTGTAAATCGTTAATAACTTCACCGCCCATAGCTTTTGCCATGGCTTGAAAGCCCCAGCAAGATGCAAATGTTGGTTTTGACTCCTCATATAAGAATTTCATTAAATTTAATGTCTGATTCATAAAAATTCCGCCTTTTGCAATTGAATAATCGCCACTTCCTCCTACTAAAATGACATCAAATTTTTTAATAATTTTTGGTGTAATAGTTTCTCTTGTTACATCTAAAATTTTTATTTTTTTTGATTTTAAATTTATAATTCTTTTGAAACACTCTAATTCATTTTGTATCATAGGGTCATCTAATTTTCTAGCTTGAATTAGTAAAAAATTTAATTTATTTTTCATCTTGAATAATGTAGAATCCCTCATTTCCTTGCTCTTGATATAGGGGCATTAATACTTTTCCATTAAATTGAGAATAAATTTTTCCTTTTCGATCAAAGCCTATTAATTCTCCTTTTTGTATTTTTTGAAAGTTAGTTACATTGGGTTTCATAATAAAATTATCTTCTTCCGATATTTTATGAATGTATTGCACTTTATATGTTTTGTGATTTTTTTCTTCTTTTTCCATTATTTCTTGACTTATAGATTTCGGTACATCTTGTTTTTTAAGTATTTTGCATTTTTCTAAAATTTTAAAAATACCCCTTTCGTGATTATACATTGATGCAGGATCTCCAATTGCTCCTCCTTCAAACACAATAGATGATATCTCTTTTGAGTTATAATATTCCGAGAAAGAACCTTTTACCTTGCTGAATAATTTTGTTATAATAGGAATCTTGATTGCAGATGCAATTTTCTGCTCACTTTTATTATTTATAATTGTAAATAGACCATTTGCAGATGAAGTATTATGAAGGTCTATAATAATTATATTTTTCTTTTTTTTCTTTTTCATTATTACCTCAAGTATATCATGTATTTTTTTCAACTCTTTGTATTCATGCTTATCATTTAATTTTCCTTTTTTTATTTGATTTATAATATTTTTTTTCCAGATTCTATTTAAATCAATATCTATAAATCTTTCTTTTTGTTCTATTGCTTTTAAATTACCTTGGATTCCTATAATGTTTCCAGAGATTTCAATAGATTTTTTCTCTAAATAATTAAATACTTTTTCAAGTGCTTTTTTACCAGATAATTCATTTCCATGAATTCCGCACATAAAAATTATAGTTTTACCTTTCTCTCCGCTATGGTAATTTCCAACTATTCGATCTTCATTTTTCAATATTTCTTGTTTTGTTAACAATTTTGGAGAATCAAATTCATATTGAGTTAAAAATTTCTTTTGTAGCATTCCTATAAATAGTTTCTTTTCAGTAACAGGTAATATGTTTTTGTTTTTTTTCTTCATTATTGTTATAGCAGAAGAAATTTTTTCATTTGGTGTTATGCTTGTAGGATTTTTTTTCATTATATCTTTGATAATGATTTTATTTTGATTTTTTATATTTTTTGGATCTTCAAGAATTTCTTTTGTTAGCTCTCCAGTTATTTTGCCATTAATATTGATAACAACTACATAATTATGCTTTTTCCATTCGTTAATCTTGATTGCTAAAGATAAAGGTTCATTTTCATAAACAGAATAAATATATCTATCCATACATTCTTCTACTAATAAATCTGATGGATTATTAATTAATATGCTGTTTTTTGCCAATTCCCACTTATGAACAGGTAGGTTTATTTTTTGATTTTCTATGATTTCAGATGTAATCGTAGTAAGTGCATTTTGAGTCGATACTTTTTTAGATAACAAATCAAAAGAATCTATAATCCATCTAGATCCAGTTTGTCTTAGTAATGTTCTGTCTTTAATTATATTTAAATATTTGTCAATATCTTTTGGGTCTATATTTATATTAGACAATCCAATTGCAGCTTTAGGTATTAAATCATTTAAAATTAATTTTCGCGCATCTATTCTTTTCCCATTAAACCATTTGAAAGTTGTGTCTATACCTTGTTGGGCAGCTGAATAAAAATTTGTTCGCGCATCATCAAATTCCATAATCTTGGAAATATCTTCAATATCACTGCTTTTAAAAAACATCATTAATCCAAGCCAAAATGCTGAATTTGCTATTTCATCAACTATAGTAGGTCCGGCAGGAAACATTCGAGACTCTATCCTTAAACTAGGTGCTCCTTTATAAATTCCATAACATGGTCTATTCCATCTGTAAACTGTTGAGTTGTGTAAAGAAAGTGCATCTAGTTTAGGTCTTTTTGGGTTTAATTTTTCAGTTTTTTTCAGTGACTTTAGTAAAATCTTATATCTTATTATATCTTCTTTGAAAATTTCAATAATTGATTTTTCTATCCAGTTGTTGCCAAAAGTTACACGTGGTAAGGTCCCCGGATGATAACTTCCTATTACTCTTGTATCTGTAGATTGTTGAAAAACAGCAATTCTTGTTTCGTGCCACAGTCTTTTCCCAAACAACATAGGTGAATTAGTACTTACGGCTAAAATTGGCCCAGAAATAAGTTGAGAAATGTTATACATTCTAGAGAAATCTTTGGGGCCAATTTGTAAATGAAATTGATATCCTGTATTACAACCCTCAACTAGTGGAGAATCATGCTCAAAAACTAATTCGTCAGCACCTCTAATCCTTAACTTATAATTTTTTCCTCTTATTTTATTTATTGATTCGCATAATTCAAAATATCTTGGATTTGGTGTGATGTTTTCAAAACGAAGGTCATGTTTTCTAACAGTAGGGAGTATCCCAGTTAGTATAACTTTAGAATCATGTTTTTCCGCATAATTGCTGACTATCTTCATTTTTTTTAGCAAAGTATTTTCGAGTTTTCTTAAACATGCTTTATTTATACTTAATGGTTCTACATTCAGCTCCATATTGAATTTTGCAATTTCAGTAACAAACCCTTCTTTCGAGATAGGTTTTAAAATTTTCTTATTAATTGGGTTGGCTCTAAAATTATTATCTAGTATGCAAAATTCTTGTTCTGCTCCAATACGACCAAAGTCCTCTAATGTTTCACTTTCAATTAAGTTTTCTAAAACTTCAAGTTCTTGTGTTAGTCTTTTTATGAATTGTAAATTATTTTTCATGTTAGGAAAATTTCATTTATGCTAATTTAAAAAAAAATGTTTTTTTTAAATTGTGGATAACATCTGTTTTATAGTCTCTTTTTTATAATTACATATATAATTTTTATAATTAAAATCTTGTTCATTTAAATGGACAAGAAAGAGTCCTTGGACATTTACATCATAATAAGATTCTAAGATGTACTGATACATGGATAGTTGTAAATTATAATGATTAAAATTACAATCATCCATATTTTCCAGAGGGAATTTTATTCCTTTTCGAGTTCCTTGAAACGATGATTTATTGATTTTTTTATTTGTTTTCCAGTCAATGAGGGATATATGATTTTTTTCTTTATTGAAAATCATTAGGTCAATAGTTCCAGCAAGTTTTAATTCTTCAGAATATATCATTACTTCTGATAATAGGGTATTATTTTCTTTTATACATTTTCTTTTAAGGAAATTGATGCCTTGAATTGTTTTTAAATCTAGATTTTGAATTCCTTCCTCAGTCATATTAAAATCAGAATTTATATATTCTTCAATTTGGTTATGCACTACTGTGCCGCGATCTCTTCTTTTATTCCAACTATTTATTAATTCCTGCTCACTCATGCCTTTATATTTTAAGCTTGTTTGAATTAATTTTTTTGCAATCTTTTTTTCATCAAATGGTTGAAAAAATGTATGAATAAATTCAGTAACACTTCTAAATGTTGTATCTGAATTTAGAAGTGTGTATGTATGGCTTTCTTCTTCTAAAGAAATTAACTTACTTTTATCAAGTATTTTATTTATCATATGTTTTTCTATTTTCTTCAATATAATAACCTTTTTTTAATAAATACTTTATTGGTTAGTTTTTTCAGTTTATCTATTTTATTTTCTCAAACTCCAGAAAACGATATTGTTTTAGATGAGGTTTTGTTAAGCTCTAAGATGTTGTATACTAAAAAAGAATATTTTTTTTATAAAAAAAAAGTTTTAAAAGTATATCATTATGTTGATACATTAAGAAATGTGATTACTGAACTTGATAATCAATTGTTACTAGAATCGAAAAATAGAAAAAAAAGAAAAATTATTAGAAATTACAAGAAAGATTTAATGGATAGATTTTTACTTGAAATTAAATCTTTAACTAGAAAAGATGGGGTTATTCTATCTAAATTAATATATCGTGATTTGGGAGTCTCTGTTTTTGATTTAATTAAACAATATAAAGGAGGTTGGAGTGCTTTTTGGTGGCAAAATTTAGCTAATTTGTATGACGGAAATCTTAATTCTGAATTTAATCCAACCAAAAATAAAGAAGATTTTTTGATTGAAAAGATCATCAAAAAAGAGCTCAAATAAAATTTTTATTTTTTATTCTTTAGGGAATAGTTCCCATTGTTCCCAAATACCCTTGACTGCTTTACTGTAGTTCACCTCTGGTTTTTGATCTTTTTGATTTATGATTAATGATTTTAGCGCAACATCTTTTGTGATATAATTTTTTAACTCTTCTAATGTTATTTTTCCTTTTGTTTCTTTAATTTTTTTAAGTAAAAAATAAGTAAATAATCCATGTTCTTGTTCATCATAAGATAGTGCCGATTGTTCTTCACTTGCTGCAGAGAAAATAACCATATTTCCAAGTGGATTTTCATTCTTTGGGTTTATGATTGCACCCCTTGAAGCAAATAACTGATCATGTCTGGCGCCTCCACTAAAACAAGCGTCTAAAAATATTACAATTTTACCCGCTCCCGTTCCACCTAATTTTTCATACATATCACTTAATTTAATACCGTTTTTAACATCAGATACATCAACTGGCATAATATAAGAAGTTTTTGATTTTTCATCTGGCAAGCCATGTCCTGCATAATAAATAAAAAGCTCACCGTTTCCTTGTTCTAAGCTCATAACATTTTTTCCCCACTCAATTGCTTGTTCCATTTTCATTTTAGATGCATTTGTTTCAAATCTAATTTTCTCCTCTGCTATTCCTAAAGTATTTATAGCATATTGTTTAAATATCGCAGCGTCATTAAGTGCGTAATAAACATCTCCTGCAGTACTAGCTTGGTTTCCGCTGTAATTTTCATTTCCAATAATTATAGCATAACGATAGTCAAGTTTTTCGTTTATTGGGAAGCCTTTATCTATATCAGATCGTAGTCCTTTTATATTTAATTCTTCTGTATTATCAATTCCTGTAATGACTTGTTTTTTAATTATTGATTTTTTGGAAATACTTCTGAAAATCTCCAAACGCTCACTTTCCATATTAGCTAAATCATTCTCCTCTGTTACACTTATTTCTATAGGAATTTCTTCTGGACATTTTTTATTTAAATAAAAATTTAGTTTTAAATCATAATATTCATTGTAAGCTAATTCTCCAATTGGAAATTCTATTTGATTATCAGTAATAAAAACTCCTTCTCCTTTTTTTATTATTGCGTAAACTCCTTTTGCAACAGATCCCGGTCCTTTATTTGCAATTCTAGCAGTTAATGTAAGGACTTCTCCATCAGATATAATCCCATCTTTATTTTCGTTATCAGCTCCTTCTTCTATGCTTACATCTGCAATAAAAAACTCTGGGTTATTAAATTCTTTAGAAGAAAATGTTAGTTGTATTGGGTCTGGTTCAAATGAATTTTTTTCAGAAAATGAAAATGTAAAGTCATATGTTCCGTCTGGAATTTCTAAATATGCCGAGATAGGCATTTTTACTTTTTTGGTTTCACCAGCTGATATTTCATCAATAAATTCAGGGTTGTAATTCATTTTGTATGTGTCTTCTGGCTCAATATTAATTTTAATATCTTTTCCTGGTCCTTTTCCTGTATTATTGATTGTAACAAGGAAGTAACCCTCTTCTAATGCGTCTAAATAATTATTTCCGTTTGGTTCAAAAAACTCTACGCTAGCTTCCAGTTTTGGTGGTGCTGTAAAAGTTTCTTTTAAGTTGGAGTCAGTATTTTTTGATTTTATCCCTGTTCTCATAAATGTGTAAGTACATCCATTTTCATCGTCACATGATGATTCATATATAAAGAATTTGTTGTCTTTTGTAACATCATATAACTTTTTTGAAAAATTACTTCCGCCAAAAGCACCATTGTAACTAAATTGTGCTTCTAAAATATTAAATACCACAGTGACTTTCCCAAATTTAAAAAAAGCAAAATCTTCTTCTTCTGAGATGTGTAGGTTCGCTCCCAAACTTGACCAATCCTCGTTATATCCTTCTATCCAATTAGCTGTTGATGCACTATAAGTATTTCTATCACTATACTTTATTTCCTTTATTATCTGATTGGAAACTATATCCATTTCAATTAGCGATCCAGGATTATACTCAGTTTTCCTTGTTGTATAATTGTATTTTCCTTTTTTTCCCCTTGTGAGCACATATATTCGGTTACTATTTTTTTTTGAAAAAGCAAAATCTAAGACCCTTTCAGTAAGATATGTACAAGTCCCATCCTCTGTTTGCATCACATAAAGGCAATTTCCATCACAATCATAACCGCTGTTGTATTGTCTTGTTCCTATATATTTCCCATCTTCACTAAATTTTAAATCCACAATACTGTTTTCCCCACAAGTTCTAATCACTTCTTTTATTTCTGGGTTTTTTACATTATAAATTGCTATTTCCCCGTTGCTGCTGCCTTCTACTGCTAAAAAATCAGAAGCTGGCCCAACATCCCAATCCTTTTTACCTATTTCTTTTCTATATAGTTCTTTTTCAGTTGTCCTAATAACTAATTCATTGTATTGGTCATAATAATCATCTCCTTCCTCATAGATTAATGTGGCTTGCTGTCCAGAATGTCCCATTTTAGCATCTTTTATAAGCCAATCACTCTGTTTAAGTTTAGCTATTTCGTGATTTGTTTCTACATCATTAGAGAGCTTATAAGAATGTAATGTAGATTTATAGGAGCTTCCGTAATACCCAGTATTTTTTTTTGCCTTTTTCCAGTATAGCAATTGGTCTGCTGTATTGCTAAAAACGGGTTTTTGTATTCCTGATATTTCCAATGCTTTAAACCATTTTTTTTCAAAGTTAAGCCCAGAAATAGGTTCTTTTATTTCAATTTTTTCTAGTCCTATTTGATCTCCGGGGTCAAATGTTAAATGCCCTTTTATTTTGATTCTGTCTCTATTTTCCCATAATTTCTGTGCATCATCTGTACTCATTTTTTGTGTCCATGTAAAACTTTCTTGTTTATGGCTATTATGAGATATTGTCATTGTCCATTCATTTGTATTCGCATCATAATTAGGTCCATATTTTCCATCTTTCCATTCTCCTATTTCAATAGAAATATCTGTATTATCTGTATAAAAAACTCTTGACCTTAAAGCATCTATTTTTGACCATTTATCACTAAGGTATTCTTTTTTTAGTTGGTCTATTTTTGGACCAGCTTTTGATTGCCTTTTTAGATATTCAGCATCACTTTCAAATGGGGACTGAGGCTTAAACATAGGGTTATTAGCTTTTAACTCCTTAAGTTTATTTTCAAAGATTTTTTGATTTGCAGTTATTTCTTGCTGTATAGCTTTAATATCTGCTTTTGTTTTTTCAATTGTTTGGCTAAAACAAAAAGATGACAAAAACACTAATAATCCACTCAGTCTCAACATAATATGTAATTTTTAATTTTCAAATTTAAATTAATAATTATTATAAATCAAGTTTGATTGTCATAGAATAATTATTAGATTTGGTTTTAAATTAAATTTTAATATTATGTATAATTCTAAATATTTCATTTTTACTCTATTTATTTCCGTTTGTTTTTTTGTTTCTTGTGGAGTTAAGGCTCCAAAGGATTCAGGAAATAAGAAAATGACTAAAGTAGTTAAACCATGTCATAATGAGTCTAAATATATGACCTCTAAAAAGGTTTTTAGAGCTTCTTCTGTTGGAAAAAGCATGGATCAACAGACTTCAAAAGAAAAAGCAATGCTTTCAGCAAAAGCTGATGTTGCAGATCAAACTAGTTCAACTTTGAAATTAGTACAAATGAATCATGTTAATAGTTTAGAGGAAAATAATAGGGAAACATTAAGAAAGAAATTTGAAAGACAATCACAGAATGTTGTTTCTCAGTCATTATCTCAAGTTAGTGTTATATGTGAAGAAACTTGGATGGATGGAGAAGATTACCTTACTTTTATATGTGTGGAGTTTCCCGCAGAAAACTTATTAAAGGTTCATGATTCTGCTATGAAAAAAGACACTGAATCTCAAAGTAATGCCTATACAGACACATTAGATAGAGCTGGTCAGATTAGAGTAGAGTATGATGCGGCAAAGTTTAGAGAGTTTTTTGAAGCAGAAATGGCTAAATATGTTTCTGAGTAAGAAAAATATATTATTTTACTTTTTTCTGTTTTTTTGGGTTTCTTTTTCTTTTTCTCAAAAATCCACACACAATATAAATGTCAAAATTTATCAGGAGGATTATGAGTCAAAAATTGATGTTAAAAAAAGAGCAAAAGAACAGCTAAAAAAAGAAGCTTTAAATAAAGCGGGTGTTTTAGAAGATATTTCTATTATAACTAGTCAATTTAAAATAGAAGATAATGATGGATTTTCAGAGGTTTTTAACTCTGATATGTTTTCTTCTATGAATGGTGGCGTTACTAATATTAAAAATCAAAAAGATGAATGGGGTTTTGATAAAAACTTAGAGAAACCTTATTATAAATTAAGAGCAAAAGTTACAGTAGAAAAGTATAAATTAGAAAGAGATCCTAAATTTAAAGCTAAAGTTAGATCTTTAGATAGATTTGGCGAAGAAGAGAAGTCCTTTAAAGATAAAGAAAGATTAAATTTAGAGATATTGCCTTATGAGGATACTTATTTGCGCATTTTTTTAATGTCAGAAAATCAGAATTCACTAATTTTTCCTTACTCTAATGATACTGACCCTCAGTTAGTAAAAGATGAGGTGTTTATTTATGATGATGTTATATTTGAAAAAACACAAGATTTCCGTGAAGATATGCTATTAATTGTTGTGATGACCAAGGAAAAAATTCCTTTTGAATCGGTTTTTCAGGATGATCAAGGATATCAAACTAAAACTAAAAGAGAGGATATTTTAAAGTGGATTTTTTCAATTCCTCAAGATCAAAGAAATGAATATAGACTTAGAATTTCTCTCCAATAATATTTTATAAGAATCTTGAGGATACTTTTTTGTTTTTCACTCCTTCTGAGTAATCGTAGAATCCTTTTCCAGATTTTATACCTAAATCACCTTTTTCAACCATTTCTTTCAATAATACACAAGGCTTATATTTTTCGTCTTTAAATCCTTCATGCATTACATTAAGTATGGATAAACACACATCAAGTCCTATAAAATCAGCTAAAAACAATGGTCCCATTGGATGAGACATTCCTAGAATCATAACAGTGTCAATTTCGTTTACTCCAGAAATTTTTTGATCTAATGTCAATATAGCTTCGTTAATCATAGGCATTAAAATTCTATTTGCAACAAAACCAGGGGCATCATTAACAAATACAGGGACTTTATTAAGTTTTTTAGCCATCTCCATTATAATTTCAAAAGTTTCTTTTGATGTGTTTTTGCCCTTTATAACTTCCACTAATTTCATAATAGGTACTGGGTTCATAAAATGCATCCCTATTACTTTTCCTTCTCTATTTGTAGCGGATCCTATTTCAGAAATAGAAATAGATGAAGTGTTACTTGCTAAAATAGTTTCAGGTTTACATAAATTATCTAATTCTTTAAATATTTTTAATTTTATATCTTTTGATTCAGTTGCTGCCTCAATTACTAAATCGCTGTTTTTCACAGAATCCCCCATTTCATCATGAAAATGGATTCTAGAAATAATTTCTTTTTTTTCTTCTTCAGAGATTAGCTCTTTTTTTATCATTCTATCAAGATTTTTAGAAATTTTTAATTCAGCATTTTTTAAATTTTCTTTTGAAATGTCAATTAGGTATACTTCAAAACCTTTTTGAGCAAAGCAATGAGCTATTCCGTTTCCCATTGTCCCTGATCCTATTACAGATATTTTTTTCATAATTTTATTTTCCTCTACCTTGCAGTACAATAATTAGAGTGTAAGCAAGAACTTTTATATCACTAAATATAGATAGATTTTCTATATAAATTATATCATATTTTAATCTTTCAATCATTTTCTCAACATTATCAGCGTACCCATATTTCACCATTCCCCAAGATGTTATTCCAGGTCTTATTTTAAATACTAATTTATAATGAGGGGCTTTTTTAATTATTTTTTTAATAAAATATTCTCTTTCAGGTCTTGGTCCTACTATTGACATTTCTCCAATTAACACATTATAAAATTGCGGTAGCTCATCAATTCGATACTTTCTCATAATTTTTCCCCAATTTGTAACTCTATTATCTTGTTCTTGTGTTAATTTTGGTGTTCCGTCTTTCTCTGCATTAATATACATAGATCGAAATTTGATTATTTTGAATGATTTTCTATTTTTCCCTGCTCTTTCTTGAGAATAAAAAACAGGTCCTTTAGAAGATAATTTAATCAAAATAGAATTGATGAGAAATAATGGAGTTAATATTATTAACGCTATTGATGAAATAATGATATCTAAAAATCTTTTTAAAAATGACTCAAAAACACTCATTGAAGATGGGGGTAATTCAGTTAATGGTATTCCATGAATGGATGACATTTTAACATTACCTAAGAGTAAATCACTTTTATTTGGGATAATTTTTGCAACTACATTGTGAAAATTTAACTCAGATAATATTGTATCAATAGAATGTGATTCTTCATTTTCTAGTGCTATGATAGCTTCATCAATTTTTTTTTCTTTTATTAAAGTAGTTAAATCTGTTAATGTGCCTAGTGTGTCTAGTCTTCCTAGAAAAATATTGGTACTGCTTTCGGTACTTTTTATTATTCCAATAAATTCATTTCCACTTGATTCAGGTGCGTTTTTAATTTGATTAAAAATTTCTAATGCTCTTTTTGAGGAACCTATTATAATAGTTTTAAATCCTATTTTTCCTGTTTTTATTTTTTGCACAATTCTACTTGTTAAAATATATCTAAAAGCAAATGTTAGAGTAAAATGAGTTGAAAATAAAAAAACAATAGATTTGTAGTAATAATTATAATTTTTTTGATATTCAATATCATCGATAATTAGTATGAAAAAAATAATTATACACCCAATTGTAGTTTGAGAAAGAGTTTTATAAAATTCTTGTAATCTAGATGCTCTCAATACATTTTGATATTTTCCAGATAAACCGTAAAGACAGATCCAAAAAAAACAAATTATAATAGTTCCTTGTATAAGTGCGTTGTCCTGAATTTCAAAAGCTTGGTTTTCTAGTTCTTTTCGAAACATGAAAAATAAAACCCAACTAGTTAATGCCGTTAAGGTGTCAAGTAAAATAAATTTTAAGGTCTCTTTTTTCTGCATTAATAAACCAATTTTATATTATCTAAGTATACGCATCCTTCAACTTCATTTTCTGAAAAATTACTTTCAAAGTAAATTTGAAATGTTGAATTAGCAATGTTTGGAATAATTAACTGGCTTAAATTTAGATATATTTTTTTCCAGGTATCAGTTTTGTAGATTTGTATGTGTTCAGTTTTATTTTGAAGATCCTGATTTTCAATTAATCCTAGCTTAAAATTTATAGATGATTTAAAGTTCATCTCTAGAAAAACATATTCTGGGAATTCATTAAAAGAAATGTCATTAATTGTGATTATTTGAAATGAATTATTTGTTTCATCTATACATAAAGCGCATGATTTTTCTCCTTGAAAAATTTCTTCGTCTTGTATCAATGGGATAGTGTCACTGTTCTCAGTTTCTTCTAACATATTTCCTATTTCAAATGTGCCTTCTGTTAAAAATTTAAAATTCACATCTTTGTAGCTTGTTGTTGGATTTATTATTACAGATTCTTCCAAAATTATTGAGTCAGAAATTTCAAAAAAATTATAAAATGGATAAATCATTCTACTGCCAGAAATTCCATTTTCTTTTATTCCTGGAGATATTCTGATTTCATGGTTACTTTTTTCTAATTCTAAAATTGGAATGTTTGACGGAGTTTCAAATGCCCCTATAAAATTACCATCAACTGTAACCCAGGCATCAGTAATATTTGTTGATTCAAATTCTTCAGAAAAAGGTTTTGTTTCTTGATTGTTATTGTTTTCAAAAGAAAAATGGTTAATTGATAAAAAGGCTGCTCTTTCGGCTTCTTTTTCACATGAAAAAAACAGGCATATGATTATAAAAAGTTTTTGTTTCATTATATTTTGCTTTCTACTTCTTCAATAATGATGCTGCATTTTTTTGCTGCATCTAAAGATATGTTATTTTCTTTTTTATTGATTATGCATTCGTGTAAGTATTTTAATTCTTCTTCTAATTGATTTGTTTTTTTTGTTTTTAAAAGCAAGGTTTTTTTTTCTGTTTTTATTGTAGTTTCTTGATTGGAGAAATTAATTAAAATTTCTTTTTTATCATCTGTTTTTATTGTCATTTTGCGTTCAGCTTTTTTGTTTTTTGAATTTGTTCTTTCCGTATACAATTCAGCAATACAGCCATTTTTAAAAATTATATTACAATTAATATGATTTTTCCTGTTTTTTAAAACAGTAATCTTGTTTGGAGAACTATTAATAATGGTATTTATTATGTCAATGTCATGAATCATTAAATCTTGTGTAATAGCATTGTTTTTATTTCTATTTAATAATGATGTGGTTCTAATTGCTTTTATGTGTTTTGGTTTGAATTTAATTGACGAAAGGCTTAAAAAAGCAGGGTTGAATCTCTCTATAAAACCTACTTGAATATGAACTTTTAATGATTGGTTTATTTTTTCTATAATTTTTATTTCAGATAAAGATTCGCACATGGGCTTCTCTACAAAAACATGTTTTTTTTCTTTTAAGGCTAGTTTTATTAATTCAAAATGAGTACTTGTCTTTGAGGTTATACTAATAACTTGAGACTTTTTAATTAGGTTGTCTAATTTTAAGAGTGGTATTTTGTATTTGTCAGAAATTTGCTTAGACTTTTGTTTATTGATGTCAAAAAAGCCTACTATTTTGAATTTCTTTTTAAGTTTTAGTAAAACTTTTATATGTATTTCTCCAAAGTATCCCGTACCTACAATGCCAATTTTTAACATTTTTTTTATATTTCATTCAAAAATAGATTTATTTGTTTAATCATTTTAATTTTTATTCTAAATATTGAAAAAAGTAGATACTTTTAGGGACAAGGGTCTTCGCGCCAAAATGGTGGAAAGGTTAAAATCTAGAGATATTAGAAATCTTTCTGTTTTAGATGCTATTAATAACGTTCCTAGGCATTTTTTTTTAGATTCAGCTTTTTTAGAGTTTGCTTATAAAGACAATGCATTCCCTATTGGTTGTGATCAGACTATTTCAAACCCATATACTGTTGCTTTCCAGTCAGAGCTTTTATCTCCAAGTCCAAACGATAAAATTTTAGAAATAGGAACAGGGTCAGGTTATCAGACTGCAGTTTTATGTAAAATAGGCTGTAAGGTTTACTCTATTGAACGATTTAGGGACCTGTATTTAAAAGCTAAGCAAAATTTATCAGCTTTAAATTGTAATGCAAATTTGTTTTATGGAGATGGGTATTTAGGGCTCCCTAATCACGCTCCATTTGACAAAATTATTGTTACTGCAGGGGCCTCTAAAGTCCCAATTGCTTTAAAAGAGCAATTAATTATAGGTGGTATTTTAGTTGTTCCGGTCGGTATTGAAAATCAAAAAATGACCGTAATTCTTAAAACAGGAAGGGCGAATTATGAGGTTTTGTCGGAGTATGACGACTTTAAATTTGTCCCTCTTTTAAGAGAAAAAAGATAGATTTTAAACATTAAGTTGTTTAAAAAAAGAACAATTAATGTTTTTTTTAAAAAATTAATTGTTCTTTCTTGCACGCAATTAACTAAAAATTAAATTTATTATGAAAAAGTTAACATTATTAGTTGCTGCTTTAATAGTTGCAACAGTTTCGTTTGCTCAACAAGGTTCAA
>MDSW01216003.1_pt1 | contig 16663 bp, 14 predicted proteins | sample 811171 | NCBI WGS metagenome assembly MDSW01 (sample SAMN05326641, study PRJNA326480) | marine metagenome | isolation source: seawater | place: Atlantic Ocean: North West | collected 2012
AAAAAAATTCTAAGTTATTTATCTAAAACTTGACCCAAAATTTTCCTAAGATAGATTATATTTATGGGAAAATTAATATCAGGTGCAGAAATTGTTTTTAAAGTTTTAGAACATCATAATGTAAAGCATATATTTGGTTATCCAGGTGGTGCAGTACTACCAATTTATGATGAATTAAAAAATCATAAAACTATTAAACATATTTTAGCTCGTCATGAACAAGGCGCAGGACATGCCGCTGAAGGTTATGCTCGTTCTTCAGGAAAACCTGGAGTAATGTTAGTTACATCAGGACCAGGAGCAACAAATGCAGTGACAGCTTTAACCGATGCTTATATGGACTCAGTTCCAATTGTTTGTATAAGCGGACAAGTTCCAACTCATTTAATCGGAACAGATGCATTTCAAGAATGTGACACAACAGGAATTACTAGACCTTGTACGAAACATAATTGGTTAGTCAAAGATGTTAAAGATTTAGCAGATGTAATGGATCGTGCATTTGAAATTGCAATGACAGGAAGACCAGGTCCAGTTTTAGTTGATATACCAAAAGATATTCAATTTAAAAAAACTGAATTTATAATTAAAAATAAAAAAAATAAAAAATCTAATGGGAAATTAAATGGCAAAGCAAATAATGCAGAGGTTGATAAAGTTATAAATATGATGAAGAAATCTTCTAGACCAATTTTTTACACAGGAGGAGGAGTCATAAATTCTGGACCTGAGGCAAGCAAGTTGTTGAGAGAACTTGTTTCGATTACTGGATTTCCAATAACATCGACATTACAAGGACTAGGAGCTTACCCTGGAGACGATCCTTCTTTTCTTGGAATGTTAGGAATGCACGGAACATATGAGGCTAACAACGCAATGTACAACTGCGACCTTATGATTAATATTGGAGCTAGATTTGATGACAGGATAACAGGAAAGGTTGATGAATTTTCGCCAAAGTCAAAAAAAATTCATATTGATATTGATCCTTCATCGATAGGAAAAAATATCAAAGTAGATCTAGCTGTAATTAGTGATGTAGAAAGTTTTTTAAAAAGTTTAAATAAGAGATTTAAAGAAAAAAATAAAGATTTCTCAAACTCTAATAAGGCTAATATATCAAATTGGTGGAAAGATATTGACAAATGGAGACAAAAAAAATCTTTAAATTTTAAAAACAGTAAAGAGGTTATCAAACCTCAATATGCTGTTCAGAGACTTTATGAACTTTCTAAACAAAAAGATACTTATATCACAACAGAAGTAGGACAACACCAAATGTGGGCTGCTCAGCATTATAAATTTAATAAACCAAACAGATGGATGACATCAGGGGGCCTTGGAACTATGGGCTACGGACTACCAGCAGCCGTAGGTGTTCAGGTAGCAAATCCAGGTAAATTAGTAATAGATATTGCTGGGGAAGCCTCTGTTTTGATGACGATGCAAGAAATGTCCACTGCAGTTCAGTACAATCTACCAATAAAAATATTCATTTTAAATAATCAATATATGGGAATGGTTAGACAATGGCAGGAACTATTGCATGAAAAGAATTATTCAGAAAGTTATACCGCAGCATTACCAAATTTTGTAAAACTTGCAGAAGCTTATGGATGCGTTGGAATACAAGCAAAAAAACCTGACGAATTAGATGATAAAATTAACGAAATGATAAATATTAACAAACCCGTAATTTTTGATTGTCTAGTAGACCCGATGGAAAATTGTTTTCCTATGATACCTTCTGGAAAACCTCACAATCAAATGTTATTAGGACCAGAGGATGAAAAAGAAGAAGTTTCAGACGAGGGAAAGACTTTAGTATAATGGCTAAACCTAAATCAGCTTATAGTGAACCAGGTAAACTTGGAAAATCAGAGCATCACATTATTGTGGTTTGGGTTGATAATGAAGCCGGGGTGCTTGCAAGGGTAGCAGGTTTATTTTCTGGACGAGGTTATAACATTGAATCATTAGCTGTTGCTGAAGTCGATAAGAAAAAACATATTTCAAGAATAACCATAGTAACTTCAGGGACGCCGCAAGTTATAGAACAGATTAAACTACAGTTGAGAAAGCTTATACCTGTTCATAAAGTTGCGGATTTTAAAAGAAACGACCCGAATATATTGTTTAAAGAGTTAGCTTTATTTAAAGTTGTTTCTTCAAAGAAAAATAGAGAAAAAGCAAGAAAAGTTTGTAAAAAATATAACTCTCTTGTATTGGACAAATCAAAAAACTCTTTCGTTATTCAGGTAACTGCATTAAGAAGAGAAATAGATAAACTTATTGACACATTAGGCCCACTTGGGTTGGTGAGCGCATCAAGAACAGGTGCAGTTGCTATGACTAGAGGTTCTGAAGTTTTTAAATAAAAAAAGGAATTAAAAAATGAAAATGTTTTATGAAAAAGATGCAAATGTAAATTTAATAAAAGATAAAAAGGTTGCTATATTTGGATACGGAAGCCAAGGACATGCTCACGCTTTAAATTTAAAAGATAGTGGAGTTAAAAATGTTGTGGTTGCATTACGAGAAGGTTCATCAAGTATAAAAAAAGCTGAGAGCGAAGGATTAAAAGTAATGTCTTTATCTGATGCAGCAGCGTGGGCTGACGTTGTAATGGTATTAACTCCAGATGAACTTCAGGCTTCGATTTATAAAAATCATATTGAGCAAAGAATGAGACAAGGTACAAGCCTTGCTTTCGCACATGGTTTAAATATTCATTTTAATTTAATTAATTCAAGAAAAGATCTAGATGTTTTTATGGTTGCACCAAAAGGACCTGGACACTTAGTAAGAAGCGAATATCAAAAAGGAGGCGGAGTTCCTTGTTTAATGGCAGTTCACAAAGATAGTTCTGGAAAAGCTAGAGATTTAGCAATGTCATATGCTTGCGCTGTAGGTGGAGGTAGATCAGGAATAATAGAAACAACTTTTAAAGATGAATGTGAAACAGATTTATTCGGAGAACAAACAGTTTTATGCGGAGGTTTAGTTGAGCTTATAAAAAATGGTTTTGAAACTTTAACTGAAGCTGGATATCCACCCGAGATGGCATATTTTGAAACCCTTCACGAAGTAAAATTAATTGTAGATTTAATTTATGAAGGTGGTATCGCAAATATGAACTACTCCATTTCTAATACAGCAGAATATGGTGAATACGTATCAGGAAAAAAAATAGTTGATCCCAAAACAAAAGAAAGAATGAAAGAAGTTTTAAAAGATATTCAGTCAGGTAAATTTACAAAACAATGGATAGATGAGTGCAAAGGGGGCCAAAAAAATTTTTTAAAAATGAGAGAAGAATTAGCGAAACATCCTATTGAGAAAGTGGGAAAAAAACTTAGGGATCTTATGCCTTGGATCGGAAAGAACAAATTGGTCGATAAAGCCAAAAATTAACCCAATCTGGTTTCAAATTTAATATTTTTTTAATAAATATTTTGCAAATTAACGTAATAATTGTATTATAACCCTTACCTTAATTTTAAAAAGATAATGGAAGATAAAAATAGAATCATAATTTTTGACACGACTATGCGTGATGGAGAGCAATCTCCGGGCGCTTCAATGAGTCTTGAAGAAAAATTACAAATTTCTCGAGTATTTGACGAATTAGGAATTGACGTAATCGAAGCAGGTTTTCCAATTGCTTCGCCCGGTGATTTTGAAGCAGTATCTGCTATTAGCAAAATATTAAAAAAATCAGTTCCCGCAGGATTATCTAGACACACAAAAAAAGATATTGATGCTTGTTACGATGCTCTAAAATCTGCAAAAAGATTTAGAATTCATACATTTATATCTACAAGTTCATTACATATGAAACACAAATTAAACAAAACTCCTGAGCAAGTAATTGAGTCAATTAAAGAGCACGTTACATATGCAAGAAAATTCACTGATGATGTCGAATGGTCTTGCGAAGATGGTACTAGAACTGATATGGATTTTATGTGCAAGACAGTTGAACTTGCAATTAAGTGCGGTGCTAAAACAATAAATATTCCAGATACAGTTGGTTATACAGTTCCATCAGAATTCAAAAAAATTATAGAGACTTTAAAAAATAAAGTTCCAAATATAGATAAAGCAGTACTGTCTGTTCATTGTCACAACGATCTAGGTCTAGCAGTGGCAAATTCTTTAGCTGGAGTTTCTGCAGGTGCGAGACAAGTTGAGTGCACAATAAATGGGATCGGTGAAAGAGCAGGTAATGCTGCTCTAGAAGAAATTGTTATGGCAATGAAAACAAGAGCTGATTTAATGCCATTTAAAACGGGCATAAATACTAAATTAATAAGCAAAGCATCCAAAACTGTTTCAAATGCCACTGGTTTTCCAGTGCAATTTAATAAAGCAATTGTTGGAAAAAATGCTTTTGCACATGAATCAGGCATCCATCAGGATGGTATGTTAAAAAATAGAAATACTTATGAAATTATGACACCAGAGAGCGTTGGAGTAAAAAAAACTTCTTTAGTTATGGGTAAACACTCTGGAAGACATGCGTTTAAAGACAAACTATCAGACCTAGGTTATGCTGGTGTAACAGACGATGTAATCCAAACAGCCTTTGGAAAATTTAAGATTTTAGCAGATAAAAAGAAACATGTTTATGATGAAGACATTATAGCTTTAGTAGATGCTAGTTTAATTAAAGAAAGTAATGTAATAAATCTAAAATCTCTAAAAGTCTTTGCTGGAACAGGGGAGCCTCAAAAAGCTGAAATGACTCTAGAAGTTTACGGTGATTTAAAAAAAGCTAGTGAAATAGGAGATGGTCCAGTAGATGCAATATTTAAGTGTATTAAAAAACTTTATCCTCATGAAGTTAAGCTGCAACTGTATCAAGTACATGCTGTAACAGAGGGAACCGATGCACAAGCAACAGTTAGTGTAAGAATTGAGGAAAAAGGTAAAACAACTGTTGGTCAAGCAGCAGACACAGATACCTTGGTAGCATCAGCAAATGCATATTTAAATGCTTTAAATAAAATGATTATTAAAAGAGAAAAAACTGCTCCGAAAGATTACGAGCAAGAAAGAATGAAAGGAATATAAATGTTTGGATTGAATAAAATTTCTAAAATGTGGTCTCAAGATATGGCGATTGATCTTGGTACAGCCAATACACTTGTTGTGGTTAAAGGTAAAGGTGTTGTGTTAAACGAACCTTCAGTTGTTGCAATTATAGAGGAAAAAGGAAAAAAATCAGTTTTAGCAGTTGGTGATGAGGCAAAAACGATGCTTGGTAGAACCCCTGGAAATATTTCAGCCGTTAGACCACTTAAAGATGGAGTTATTGCTGACTTTGTAGTTACCGAAGAAATGATAAAGCACTTTATAAAAAAGGTTCATAAAAAAAATGCTTTTGCCAATCCAAGAATATTAGTTTGTGTTCCCACTGGCTCTACTCCAGTCGAGAGAAAAGCTATTCAAGATTCAGCTTTAGCAGCTGGAGCTAGAAAAGTTCAGTTGATCGAGGAACCTATCGCGGCAGCAATTGGAGCCGGTCTGCCAATTTCTGAAGCCACAGGGTCGATGGTAGTTGATATAGGTGGTGGTACAACAGAAATTGCAGTTATGTCTCTTGGTGGTGTTGTTTATTCTAGATCTTTAAGAGTAGCAGGTGACGCAATGGATCAGGCTATTATTAGTTATATGAGGCAAAAATTTAATTTACTTATTGGTGAAGCAAGTGCAGAAAAAATTAAGAAAGAAATTGGAACAGCAATTGCTACTTCAGGAAATACTTATTTAATGAAAGGTAGAGATATTAGGTCTGGAACCCCTAGAGAAATAACTCTCAAAGAGGAGGATACTGCTGAAGCACTTAAGCCAATATTAGATCAGATGATGACAGGTATAAAAACAGCTTTAGAGAATACACCCCCAGAATTATCAGCCGACTTAGTTGATATGGGTTTAATTCTAACTGGCGGTGGAGCTTTATTAAAAAATATAGATAAATTAATTTCTAAAGAAACTGGTTTACCTGTTCAAATTGCAGATGACCCACTTTCTTGTGTGGCAGTAGGAACTGGAAAAGCATTGGAGCAAGAGGAATTATTTTCAACAATGTTATCGGAGTATTAATTTATTGTTATTTAAGCGATGGCAACAAGCAGAGATGATTTTGGTATAGCTATTCGCTCTGCGTTATTGCAGAGAGGAGCAAGACAAAAATTTTCTCTTTTTGTATTAATTTTAATTTCAATTTTTATTTTTGCATTAGACAACACCAATTTAAAACCAGTTAAAGCTTTCAGAAGCTTGATTAACGATGGAATTTATCGTATTTCAGCAGTTTCTTCATCTCCAATTAGGTTTTCATCAGCCACAAAGGATTTCTTTGTTAGACACGTATTTATTTACAAAGAAAATGAAAAACTAAAAGATGAGATTAGGCAACTAAAAGAACTCGAATTAAATACATCTTATTTAAGAACTGAAAATAAACAGCTTCAGGAAATAGTACAATTAGATAAAAAAACATCTTTTAGAACGGTAGGAGCAAAAATAATGTTGGATAAGAATAGTCCTTATCTTAACTCTGCAATAATTAATAAAGGAACAAACTCTGGAATTAAACTTGGTATGCCAGTTTTGAGCAAAGGACATTTAGTAGGAAAAATTGTCGAGGTAAACTATATCTCTTCGAGAATATTATTGTTAAACGATCTTAATAGTAAAATTCCTGTGGTATTATCACCAACAGGTGATCAAGCAATTCTTTCAGGTATAGGTAAGTTAGATCCAAGTTTAGAATATTTACCCAAAGATTTTAAAATTAAAGAAAACAAAAAAACTGGTTTACCTATTCAAAATGTAGTTTACACATCTGGTAAGGATGGGGTTTTGCTCTCTGGAATTTCTATCGGAGAAGCATTTGCAGAAGATGGACGTATAAAAGTAAAACTTTTTACTGATCCAAATCAAATTTTTTTAGTCAATGTAATATTAGACCAAGAAACTGATTTGGAGGCTATGTAAAATGGCAATAAATGTTAAGACATTCAAAAATAGCTTTTTACGAACTGCCCCATTAATTTTATTAATCTATATATGTATTTCAGAATTCCATACGCAATTTTATTATTGGAATATCTTTTCTTTCAACCTCCAATTTATAATAATTTATTATTGGATTTTGAGGGATCCTTCGATTCTGGGATATGGCTTTGTTTTTTTATCTGGAGTTATCAATGATGTGGTTTTGAGCATTCCTCTCGGGACTAGTTCTCTTTCTTTTTTGTTTGTTTCTCTGGTTGCAGCCTATGTAAGAAACGCTACAGTAAGAAGCTCTTTGTTTACAGACTGGTTTACTTTTATTGTTGCGATACTTGGCGGTAATCTACTCACATATTTTTTAATTAAAAATTTTAGCGAAATGAAAGTGGAATACATTTCAGTTTTTTACAACTCTATGTTTACATTTATACTTTATCCGGCTTTTTGGCTTATTTTTGAATTATATAAAAAAACTATATCTTTAAGGACTTATGATTAGATCAGGTGGGGAAAGTAAAATAAGATTAATAGGACGAAGAATGTTTATAATATCTGCAGCAAAAGCAGTTGTTGTTTTTGGCCTTGTTGGAAGATTAATTTCATTACAAATTAATGAAAGTAAAAAATACAAAACATTATCTGATAAAAATAGATTTAGAGAATGGAAATTTGCTTCCCCCCGTGGACTTTTTAAAGATTACTATGGTGCACAAATAGCCTCAAACAAACAAGTTTACCAGCTTCATATTGTACCAGAAAATTCGGAAAATTTAGAAGTTTTACTTTTTAGATTAAAGAATATTTTAAATTTATCTGAAAAAGAGATTTTTAAAATTAAAAAAAAGATAGGCTCCCAAAAACCGTGGGATCCAGTAATTATTTCAGATAATTTAACCTGGTCAGAGTTTTCAAGAATAAATTTATTCTTACACGAACTACAGGGAGCGGAACCAGTAGTATCCGTAGCCAGAATTTATGATGAACCTTCTTCTGTACATATAATTGGATATGTGTCTAAAGCCAGCAAAAGGGATTTGCAAAATAAAGAATATTTAAAAAATAGAATAGCTGCAGGTACTAGAGTGGGGAAAACTGGACTAGAAAACAAGTTAGACTCCCAGGTAATTGGTGAAGTTGGATATAAAAGATATGAAGTAAATGCCTTTGGAAAAAGAATTAGAGAGGTTTCAATTGATCCTGGAAAATCAGGAAAAAATTTTACTACTACCCTAGATTTAGAAGTTCAAAAACTTTCTTCTGAACTTCTCAAGGGAAAGTCAGGATCAGTATGTGTGATGGATATTTATAGGGGAGATATTATTTCTATGGTGTCATCTCCAGTTTTTGATCCAAATAAATTTGTACACGGCATTGATCAAAAAAGCTGGAACAATTTAATTAAGCATAGAGACAAGCCATTAATAAATAAGTCGATAGCAGGTCTTTATCCACCCGGATCTACAATTAAAACTTTAGCTGCAATTAGCGCATTAGAAAATGATGTTTTTAACCATAAAACAGTAATTCGTTGTACAGGTTCAATTGAGCTGTACGGAGAAAAATTTCATTGTTGGAAGAAAAAAGGACACGGTTTTATGGATATGAGAGAAGGTATTAAGCAATCTTGTGATATTTATTTTTATGAAGTTGCAAGAAAATTAGGTATAGACAGATTATCAGAAACTGCTCAAAAATTTGGTTTAGGCAAAAGAGTTTTAAATGGACTGGTAGAAGAAAGAAGTGGAGTAGTTCCAAACACAAGCTGGAAGAAAAAAAATCTTGGTAAAAATTGGTATCTTGGAGAAACACTGCACGCAGGTATAGGTCAGGGATACTGGCAATCATCACCATTACAATTATGTTTGATGACGGCTCAAATTGCAAATGGTGGTTATAAAATTGAACCAAGAATTGTTTTAGATGAAAATAATAATGATAAATTTAGTGATTTAAATCAATTCATTAAAGATAAAAAAACATTTTCGGACGATGTAGTTAGCCTTTATAATTTTATTGCCAAGTTTAAATATAAAAGTCTATTCAGAAATCCAGAAAATATAAAATTTGTTCAAGACGCCCTTTTCGGAGCAACGAATGAACCAGGAGGTACATCCTATGGTTCTAGACTAACTAAAAAAAACTTTATATTTGCTGGTAAAACTGGAACATCGCAAGTAAAACGATTTACTGCAAGACAAAGAGAACTAGAAGTAAAGAATGAAGATTTACCATACGAGGACAGAGACCACGCTTTATTTGTTGCCTTTGCTCCATACGAAGACCCGCGGTATGCTATAAGTGTAGTAATAGAACATGGTGGTTCAGGAAGTAAAGCTGCGGCACCAATAGCTAAAAAAGTCATCAAAAAAGTTTTAGATAGACATCCTTTAAGAGAAACCAAAAGAGAGAATGGAGAATTAGCATAATGTTTAAGCAAGGATCAATCCATTCACACTTAAGTTTAAGAGATAAAATATTTTCGTTAGATCTAGTTTTAGTTTCTTGCATTTTAATACTTGGTATAATCAGTTTCTTTGCAATGTATTCTACAGACGGAGGTGAATTTGCTTATCACACCAAGAGTCATATCGTAAGATTTTTTGTATTTTTCTTTTTATTTATTATAGTTTCTTTCTTTAAAGCAAATTTTTGGTATACATGGAGCACTGGAATTTACTTAGCTTTTCTTACTTTATTGGTGCTCGTCCAGTTGTTTGGTTTGACTGCCTCAGGGTCACAAAGATGGTTAAATCTTTATTTTCTAAATATTCAACCCTCAGAATTAATGAAGATAGGCTTAATTTTATTTTTGGCAAAATATTATCACCGGATCTCTTCTGGTGACGTAAATAGGTTTAAGTTTTTATTAAGCCCAATCATTGCATTGATGCTGCCAGTTTTTATGGTTCTTACTCAACCTGATCTTGGAACAGCATTTTTAATTGGAGCTGGGGGAATAGTCGTAATTTGGCTTGCAGGAGTCCAAATGAAATATTTTGCTTATCTTGGAGGAATTTTTTTAGCAATCACCCCTATTGCAATCTCTTTTTTAAAACCTTATCAGAAATCTAGAATTTTAACTTTCCTTGATCCAACTAGGGATCCTCTTGGGGCAGGGTATCAAATTACTCAATCCAAAATTGCTATTGGCTCTGGAGGATTATTTGGTAAAGGTTTTTTAAATGGATCACAAAGCTATCTAGATTATTTACCTGAAAAACATACAGATTTTATATTTACATTATTTTCTGAAGAGTTTGGGTTTTTTGGCTCGTGTATAGTTTTATTACTTTATATTTTAATTACTTGGAGAATAGTTTCTATCGGAAATATGCTTAGAGATACTTTTGGTAAGTTATTCTGTTACAGTTTTGCAACAGCTTTTTTTCTATATGTTGCTGTCAATATGGGTATGGTTTTAGGTTTGATACCCATTGTGGGCGCCCCTTTACCCATACTGTCATATGGCGGCTCTTCAATGATGGCAATGATGTTCGGATTGGGTATTGTAATGAGTTGTCGGATACATAAAGACGAGCACATTGGTTAATACAACTTTTAGTATGCTTTTTTCATAAAAAAAATATCAATTCAGAGGTTGCATTATCGTGAATAATTTGCTTCAATTCAATTATGTTTGGATCCAAAAAACAGACCGCACCAAGACCGCTAAATGATAGCGGAAGATCTTTGATTAGTGAAACTTTTTCACTTGAAGGAACATTAAGAACTTCTGGCGCGATAGACATTGCTGGATTAGTTAAAGGTGCAGTGTACACAAATGATTTAATCATAAAGGAGACTGGATCAGTAATTGGACCAGTAGAAACAGATAGAATTGAAATTTACGGACATCTAGAAGGAAAAGTTGTGGCGAAGACAATTGTAATTGGAAATACAGCAGTTGTTAAAGGGGATATTTTATTTAGCGAAACTCTAAAAACAGAAGAAGGCGCAGATATCGCTGGCTATTTGAAAAAGACAGAGAGTACGAGTCTTGAAGCAGCTCAAGATGAATTTAAATTAGATTCTATTGAGACAAAAGATAAAGACAAAGATAAAGATAAGGCTAAAAAAGGCAGACCAAAAATAGTTGCAAGCAACTAGTTCTAAGCAGTACAATCTAACACAGTTTAATCTAAAAAATTTTAAGTTAAAATGATTTATGTCTTCGGATAAAGTTTCTTCTGTAGGGATAGTTGGGTGCGGTATTCAAGGAGTATGTATTGGTCTACAGCTATTAAAAAAAAATATTCCAACAACAATATTTGATCGAGAAGAACCCGGCTCAATGGCATCCTACGGTAATGCTGGACATTTTTCACCTTATGCAGTTCTACAATTAAATAGACCTGATATACTTTACGATGTTCCTAAAATGTTATTTAGTTCTAATGGACCTTTGGCCTTACGCTGGAACTATATTCCTAAGATGCTTCCCTGGATACTGGGATATTTAAAAAATTGTAATCAGAAATCAATGATGCATACAGCAAAAAATATGCATCAAATTTTAAATCTTTCAATGGAAGCTTATGAGGAAATTTTCCAAGAGATTGATACAACAAATTTAGTCGATCAAAAAGGAATAATATACATTTGGACAAATAAAAATATGAAAAGTAGAAATTTAGAAATTAAAGTAAGAGATGAATTAGGTGTAAAACAAAAAATACTTACAGTTAAAGAAATATTAGATTTAGAACCAAATTTAAAACCAGTTTTTGATGGTGGCTGCTATTATGACTACGCTTATCATGCGAGAGATCCTCATAAAATATTAAAAAAGATATTTGATTTGTTTATTAGTAAAGGAGGAAAGTTTATTAAAGAAGACGTAAATTCTATTAAACAACTTCAAGAAAACGAAACGCTTATTAAAACTGACACAAGAGAATATAAATTTGAAAAATCCGTTATTGCTTGTGGTGCTTACTCAAAAAAATTGACAGATCAACTTGGTGAAAATATACCGCTTGATACAGAGAGGGGATACCACGTTCACTTCAAGGGTATGGAAAATTTAATTAAAAGACCTGTTATTTTTCTAGACCGAGGTTTTGGTATGACACCAATGAATCAAGGATTAAGAGCTGTCGGGACCGTTGAGCTTGGGGGTTTAAAAAATCCTTTATCCAAAAAAAGAATTAATTATGTCGTTAATTGTGCCAAAGAACTTTTACCACAATTAAATGATCATCAAGATGAGTGGTTGGGTTTTAGGCCGACATTACCAGATTTTCTTCCAGTAATTGGACCATCAAAGAATAATAAAAATATTATCTATGCTTTTGGACATCAACATTTGGGATGGACGTTGGGAGCGATAACTGGAAAAATAGTTTCTGGAATTCTTTCTAATGAAAAAACAAATTTAGATTTATCTGCCTATAGTTCGTCGAGGTTTAACTAAATGATCAAAGTCGCAGTGCTGGATGATTATCAAAATATTTTTAAAGAATTTATTGATATTAGTCAGCACAAAGAAAAGTTTGAATTCAAAATCTTTACAAAACCTTTTGAAAATGAGGATGAAGCGATATTAGAGCTAGAGGGTTTTGAGGCTATTTTAGCAATGAGAGAAAGGACACAAATTTCTAAGAAACTTATATCTGGTATGAGAAATCTTAAATTTATAATGACAAGCGGGATGAGAAATAAGGCAATAGATTTAGATGAAGCAAAGAAGAGAAAAATTATTGTTTGTGGAACTGAAATCAACTCTAATCCAACTGCTGAAATAACCTGGACCTTAATATTAGGACTTATGAGAAATGTCAGACAGGAGATAGATAATATGTTTCAAGGGTATTGGCAAAGTACAATCGGTTTGGAATTAAAAGGTAAAATATTAGGTATAATTGGTTTAGGAAAAATTGGATCCCAAGTAGCAAAAATTGGCCAAGCGTTTGGTATGCAAGTCGTAGCTTGGAGTGAAAATTTGGATTTAAATTTGTCAGAAAAAATGGGAGTTTTACCTATGACCAAAGATGAATTGTTAAAACAATCCGATATTATTTCTTTGCACGTAGTATTTGGGGATAGATATAAAAACTTAATTAGTAAAAAAGAATTTGATACGATGAAAAAAACTTCCTTTTTGATCAATACTTCTAGAGGGCCCATTGTAAACGAAAAAGATTTAGTCAAAGCGTTAGAGGACGATAATATTGCCGGAGCTGGTTTGGATGTTTATGACATTGAGCCGCTGGCACAGGATCATAAACTTAGATTTTTACCCAATGCTTTTTTATTGCCTCACTTGGGATATGTAACTGAGGAGAATTATTCTAAATTTTATAGTCAGATGATTGAAAACCTAGAGTCGTGTTTAGAAGGTAAACCAAAAAGAGTATTAAGTTAAGAATTACTCATTTCGACCTCAAAGTTTCAGGTGTTTAATTTCAAAATAATAAGGAAAATCAATACTTTTTAAAGACATCAATTTCTAGTTGTATTAAACTGCATTATTTCTGTATATTTAGCAAAAAGTTTGTGATTGATTCGTTTAGGGGACGAGTTTTTTTATGGGAAGTATGAGAGTATTATTATTAATAATTTTTGGAATGTTATTAACAGGCTGTTATACAAGCTCTTTAACAGTCGTTGGTCCAGCTACGGGTATAGCATCAGGTAAACTTACTGAAACTGCAGCATCATAATCAATTAATTATGTAGTTAAGAAACAAACTGGCAAAGCTCCTATCGAATACATTTTAAGCAAAAATCAAATTGATAAAGTTGAGACTGCTAAAGACAAAGTAAATCCTTGTGCTAAAAATAAAGAGTTTTGCTCAATTGTAAAAAACAGAGTAAAAAAAGTACAAAAACAACTTATGGGTATAAATTTACAAGCAAGAATAGAAAAAACACATAAGCAAGTATTCTCCAAACCTACGAATAATTAATTAATAGTTAAACACAACTTTAAGTTTATGTTTCACGTGAACCTTGTTCACTTTTGACAAACTAATCACTTTTAAAATCCTCAACTTATGCTATGTCAATTCAGTATGAAAAAATTAATTGGACTTTTAACAATACTTTTTTTGTTGCCAGGATGTTATCAAACATCAATTTCACCAATGATGGTTGCTGGACCGATAGCGGGTGCATCTCAAGGTAGATTGGTTTCCTCGGCATTATCTACAGGATTTAATTATGTGGTTAAAGAGGAAACTGGAAAATTTCCTTACCAGCACATAGTAAAAAGGGAGACAGAGAAAATTGTTAATAAAGTCGTTTCGGTTGAAAAGACAATTATTAAAGCCTCAAAAGATATCAAATCCAAATTAGATCAATCCCCTAAAGTAAAGAGTAAGGCAGTAAATCTATACAATTCAGTGACCAAAATTAAAAAAATAGCTAAAGAAACCTTCGTAGCTAATAAGCCTCGTTATTCTTATTTGATAACAGAAAAATAGACCTATTTTAATCATTTAAATCTTCCTTTAGTTATCATATTCTTTAAATATGAAATCAAAAGTTAAAGTAGTTGTAATCGGTGGAGGAGCTGTTGGTGTAAGCACACTTTATCATCTAGCCAAAAAAGGTTGGTCAGATGTCGTGTTAGTCGAAAGAAAAGAACTTACCTCTGGTTCAACTTGGCACGCCGCTGGTTTATTGCCACTTTTTAATATGAGCTATTCAGTTGGTCAGCTCCATAGGTATGCAGTTCAATTATATAAATCTTTGGAAAAAGAAACTGGAAAGAAAGTAGGGTTCAGTGTTGTTTCAAATATCCGCTTAGCTCAAACCAAAGATCGAATGGATGAATATCACCAGTACGCAGGAGTAGCCAAAACAATCGGAGTTAACGTAAAATTTTTAAAACCAGAAAATGTAAAAGAAATTTGGCCCCTTTGTAACATTGATGGATTGGTTGGAGCAATACAACATCCAGAAGATGGTTATATTCAACCAGCAGATCTTACCCAAGCATTAGCAACAGGAGCAAGAAATCTTGGAGCAGAAATTTATAGGAACACAACAGTTCTCGGAATTAAACAAACAAAAGATGGATGGACAGTAGAAACAGATAAGGGAGAAATTTTATGTGAACACGTTATTTCTTGCAGTGGAAACTTTGCGAGACAAACTGGACATATGGTTGGAATAGAAATTCCAGCAATTCCAGTTGAACATCAATATATTGTAACAGAACCTCACCCAGAGCTTCAAAAAAGAAAAAAAGAAGGCAAACCAGAAATGGGAGTCTTAAGAGACAGCGATAATTCTTGGTATATGAGAGAAGAAGCCGGAGGATTTATTTTAGGACCATATGAAAAAGGTGCCCCATGTTGTTATGTAAATGGCCCATCAAAAGATAGTGAATACGAATTATTTCAAGAAGATTTGGATCGATTAGCTCCCCATATTGAAGGAGCAATAAAAAGAGTTCCAGCTTTTGCAGAAGTTGGAGTTAAAAAAGTTTATAATGGTGCAATCTGTTATACCCCTGATGGAAATCCTATCGTAGGTCCGGCCCCGGGATTAAAAAATTTTTGGATTAATGACGGTCATAGCTTTGGAATAACAGCAGCAGGGGGCGCAGGTTGGCAATTGGCTGAATGGATCGTGGATGGAGAACCAACTATAGATATGCTTGGCGTAGATCCAAGAAGATACGGATCTTACGTAACTAAATCTTATTTAATGGAAAAAAATGAAGAAGCATACGCAAATGTATTTACAATTCATTATCCTGATGAGGAAAGAGAAGCAGGAAGACCGCTAAGACAGGCTCCATGCTATGATCGTTTAAAAAAATTAGGTGCTGTCTTTGGACAAAAATTTGGATGGGAAAGAGCTAATTTTTTTGCAACAGATGGTGACAAACAAGAAGACGATTGGTCTTTTAGAAGATCAAACTGGTTTAAGAGTGTAGAAAAAGAATGTAAAAACGTAAAAGAGAATGTTGGATTATTAGATATGACTGCATTTGGAAAATGCAGAATTAAAGGACCAGGAGCAGAAGAATTTTTAGACAAGCTTGTAGCAAATAAATTACCAAAAAAAATTGGTCGGATAAATCTTTGTCACGCCCTTAATACAAAAGGTGGGGTACATTCAGAATTCACAATAATGAGAGAAGCCAAAGATAGTTTTTATTTAGTATCAGCTGGAGCTTTTCAATGTTTAGATCATGATTGGATACATAAATGGATGCCAAAAGATGGTTCAGTTCAGTATGAGAATTTAACCAACAGTATGGGAGTGCTTGTTGTCTCTGGACCAAAAGCGAGAAAACTTATGCAAAAAGTTTCTAAAACAGATTTTTCAAATGAAAAATTTAAATGGTTGAGTGCACAAAATATTAATATTGGTTTAGCACCTTGTAACGCAATGAGGGTAAACTTTGTTGGTGAACTTGGTTGGGAATTACATCATCCAATCGAATATCAAAATCATATATTTGATAAACTTATGGATGCTGGAAAAGAATTTAATCTTAAACCATACGGTATTAGAGCAATGAATAGTTTAAGAGTCGAAAAATCTTATAAATTAGTGGGTACAGAACTTTCAATTGAATATGCACCTTACGAATCTGGATTGGATAGATTTATTCATCCAAACAAAGGCGATTTTATTGGACGTGCGGCATTAGACAAATGGAGAGCAAAGGGCTTTTCAA
>MDSW01191695.1_pt1 | contig 16659 bp, 9 predicted proteins | sample 811171 | NCBI WGS metagenome assembly MDSW01 (sample SAMN05326641, study PRJNA326480) | marine metagenome | isolation source: seawater | place: Atlantic Ocean: North West | collected 2012
GACGAACTAAATAAATACATTGATATTTTTGTAAATCATGTAACTGAAAATATATTTGAATTATTTCCTAAAAAGAAAGATGCTCAAATAGCTGATGCAATTTTAGAATTATTTAGAAAAAGAGAAACAATAGAAGTATTTAATAAAAAAGCATTATACATTTACATACGTGAAATAGTTGATGTAAAAACTCCAAAAATAACCAAAATAGCTGACAAGTTACACACAATATTTAAAAGTCAGTATACTTTTTATTTAGAAAACGGTTACGCTAGATTCTAACCCTTTTCTATATCCATATTTATAATAAAATTAAATTATGGGAGCATTAGACAATATTATATTTAAAGACAAAAAGTTCTCTGATATATTAAGTGAAATTTACGATAACCAAAAGAAAAAAGAAGCACAAATCACAGGTTTAATTTCAGAATTAAAACCCTTAATATCTGATATAGGTGATGCTACTTTAATCGTTCCATTAATTAAAGAATACATGGAAATTGGCGTTAGAAACGATGAACAACTAATTAAAATGGCTACTATAGTGCAGCGTGTTGTTAATAATTCTAATAATGAGGACTCACTGGGTATAACAGAGGCAGAAAAAGAAGAACTAATAGCAGAATTAGATAGACTTAATGAAAGCTTTTCTAAAGAAAAGAAAAAAGATAAATAATGTTAATTAGTGGTATAGGTAGAATATTTTCTACAGCAACAGGAATAGTAGATTTCAATAAAGGTAAATCTGAAGATGATGGTAGCTCTATATTAATTGGTAGAGTATTAGATGTATGTTTAAATACTAATTCTGAATTATACAATAGTTGGAACTCTATTGGTATAATATCTTTTCAAGAATTAAAAACAAATACACCTACTTCTAACCAAAATAAATTATCTCCTAGTAAGGCTTATCCTTTGTTTTCTAATGATAAATTTTATCCTTTAGTAGATGAATTTGTAATTATATTTAAAGGTGCTTCACCTAATAACCCACAAACATCTAATATAAAACAAAATTATTATATACCACTAAACATATGGAATACACAACATTACAATGGTTTTCCATCTAGCTTTGATACCCCACCTGAATCTCAAGACACTAATTATTTAAACATATTATCTAACAACCCTTTTGTAGCAGGTAAATATGAAGAAGAATTACCTCTTAATGGTAAATCAGGAGGTAATTTTGTAGAAAAAGGTGATATTCATCCTATATTACCATTTGCAGGAGATAAAATAGTAGAAGGTAGAAATGGAAATAGTATAAGATTAGGTTCAACCGCTACTACAGACGGTGAAATAAAAAATAATTGGTCCGAAGGTAGTGATGAGGGAGAACCTATTGTAATAATAAAAAATGGTCAACCTTCTGGGAGTAGTTCTGAAGGGTTTATTCCTATAACTGAAGATATTAATCAAGATCCTTCTTCTATTTATTTAACTTCTAAACAACAAATCCCTATACAAGTATCAACTAACCCTCCTGCTGTAGGAGAAAGAAGTACAATTCCTTTTGGTGGACTAGTAAACAAAACCCCTATTAGCCCTAAATCTTTTAATAATTCACAGGTAATGCTTGCATCTAATAGAATATTATTCAATACAGTTGGGGATAGTATTTTAATGTCTGCTGATAAGAATATAATATTAGAAAGTAATGAGGATATAGGAATTAGATCTACAAAATCAAACATTAATATTATAGCTCCTAAAGGTAATATTTCTATAGGTGAAAGAAATGCTCAAGAAGCAGTTATTAAAGGAACTTCATTTAATGTTCAATTAGAAAGTCTTCTTAATAATATAGAAACTTTATGTGATGCATTACTAGCAGAAGCATCCCTTACAGCAACCCCAGGTGCTGCTCAAGCCCTAAAAATTGCAGCTACGGAATTTAAAGATAATTTAGTAACCTTACTATCAGATAAAGTTAAAATATCATGATTGATTCAAAAACTATATTGGACATAGCGAAACAATTTCTTCTTTCTGATCAGGGGAAAAAACTGTTAGAAAAAGCTAAAAATATAGATGCTCAAAAAGTACAGGATGATATAAAAAAAGATATAGCTGATATAAAAGAAGATAGAGAAAATAGAAAAAACCTTACACCTGAAGAAAGAAAAGCACGAAGACAAGAAAGAAGACAACAACGTAAGGAAGAAAGAGAAGAAAGAAGAGAAGAACGTGGAAGAAAATTAGCGGAAAACCTTCCTTATTTAGGAATTTACACTACTAAAGGAAGAGTTTATGATAAAAATACTAAAGAACCTGTAGAAGGTATAGGTGTTATTCCTCAACTTTGTGTGTTTCCAATACTTAAAGAACCTAGAATTAATAGTGTTACTGATGAGGTTTTAACTGATGAAGAGGGTAATATACTTTATCAAGCTATAAAAGATAAAGATTTAGAAGATCAAAAAAATAAAGACACTGTAGAAGAATTTGGTAACTTTCAAGGAGTAAAAACAGATGAAAATGGAGAATGGGAAATAACATTTGGCGTACCTGTTATAGATGCTTTAGATAGAATAGTACTACCTAAAAATACAGTCCCATTTGTTTTTTATGTAGATCAAGAAGATGGACCTCATACTCAAAGTCAAATAGATTCAAACCTAGAAGGAGAATATGCTCCTGGGGCTCAAGTATTAGTAACTTTAGATGGTGAAGTAAAACAAGAACAGGATCCTATTTCTTTACTCGAAATCCAAGCCGCAGCTAAAAAAGAAGTAAAAAAAGCAGTAGATGAATTAAATAAATTTATAGTAAAACAAGTGGGTCCTTATCTTGATGCCACCGAAACTTTTCTTATCAATCTAAGAAATACAGTATTAAAACCTGCTGCTGTAATCCAAACTAAATTATTTCCATTAGCATTTCAACTTATGTTGTATTTTGGAATAGCAAAAGAAGAACAAGCAAGACAAGGATTACAAAAATGTCCTGATGGTACTCTACTAGCAGAAGTAATTAAAAAAAGAAATTCCATAGTAAGACAAATAAACAATATATATGCTATTATTGTAGCTAATACGGCTTTAGCCTTTTTGTTTTTATTTTTATCAAAATATTTAGTAGGAATAAGTAAGGTTATTAGTAATTTATCATTTCCAGTTTCTGTTCCTCCAGGTGTTGGTGTACCTTATGCTTTAATTAGCAAATTAGAAGGAGTACAAGACATACTAGAAAAACTCTCTGATGTAAATAAAGATCTTAAAAAGAATTTATTAATTGCTTTAATATTTCTTATTGTATCTTTAATTATAATATTAAGATATTTAAAAACAATAGATAATTTAATTAGAGAATGTAGTGATACTGCAGATTTAACTGCTATCAATGCAGAATTACTAGCTCTACAAGAACAAGATACTAATCAAGGTGAACCTATACTTAATAATGTTAATGGGTTTGATCTATCAGTTGAAGTGGTAGATAAATACCAAGTTGGGGAATTACCTAGAAGACAAGCTATAGCAAAAAATGCAAAAGGAATTGTAATTTTAAGAGGTGAACCATCATTTGCTGCTGAAGATCAAATATTAATTGATGAGTTAGCATTTTATATTGTTCAAAATAACTTAAAAGCAGATTAATTTAATATTTATAACTAAACATTTATATAATGAAACTAAGTCAACTTAAATCAATTGTAAAAGAAGCCGTAAAAGAAGCGATTCAGGAAGAAATGAAGGATATTTTACTTGAAGCTGTACGTGTACCAAAAGCAACAGTACAGGAGACAGTTACACAAGAATCTCTTCCTAAAGCTGATAAAGCACAATTAAGAGAAAATATGATGAATGTACTAGGAAGCATGATGCCTGGTGCAGATGGTACTATAAAAGCAACAACTGCTGATGCACCATTACAAGTAAATGGATTTGGTGATACAACTTCTCCTAATGGTAAATTACCTGAAGGAAATGTAAGTATGGATCAAATCATGGGTTTAATGAATAGTAAGTAGTATTATGGCATTTGGAGCAGTACAAAAATTTCCTAATGATCTAAGACCTAGAATAGGTATAGGTGTTGATATCCCTTTTTCAGCGGGTAATGGGTTTACTCCAAATTATACTACACAAGAAGCTATAAAAAATAACCTAATTAATTTTTTCTTAACAGATCCAGGAGAAAGACCAGGTAATCCTCAGTTTGGGGGTGGATTAAGAAGATTTATTTTTGAACAAATTTCAAAAGATAATCTTGGATTTTTAAAAGAAGATGTAGAAACAAAATTAAAAGAAGAATTTCCAAATATATTAGTACAACAACTTGATGTATTATCTAACCCAGATCAAAACCAAGTAACAGTACAGTTTTCTTATTCAGTAGAAAACACAAATATAGAGGATGAAGTAACATTAAATTTTAGCTAATGGCTATAAGAAGAAACATAAATTATATAACTAAGGACTTTAATGAGTTTAGAAATCAATTAATTAACTATTCTCAAACATATTTCCCTTCAGTGTATACAGATTTTACCCCATCATCCCCAGGTATGATGTTTATGGAACAAGCTGCCTATGTAGGTGATGTTTTATCCTTTTATTTAGATAATCAAGTACAAGAAAACTTTTTACAATATGCTAGGCAAAATGATAATTTATACGATCTAGCTTACATGTATGGTTATAAACCTAAAGTAACAGGTTTAGCAGAAACAGATATTGATTTTTTCCAACAAGTCCCCGCTAAATTAAGTGGTAGTACATATGTTCCTGACTATGATTATGCTTTATATATTAATTCAAATACACAAGTTACAACTACAGGAAATTCCACAATAACATTTACTATAGAAGAACCTATAGATTTTTCAGTTTCTAACTCTTTAGATACTACAGAAGTTTCTATTGCTTCTTTATCTGGAGGAGACCCACAATACTATTTGCTTAAAAAAACACGTAAAGGATATTCAGGAAAAATAGTAACCCAAACTTTTTCAGTAGGAGCTCCTCAAGATTTTTTAACATTATTGCTTGAAGACACTGATATAGCAGGAATAGTTGATGTAAAAGATAGTAACGGAGATCAATGGTATGAAGTTGATTATTTAGGACAAGATTTAGTTTATAACAGTATTAAAAATACTAATATAAACAGTCCTAACACTTATGAAGACACAGATACTCCATTTATTTTACAAACTAAACAAGTGCAAAATAGATTTGCAACAAGATTTTTAAGTAATAATATACTACAATTACAATTTGGTTCTGGTAATCCTAGTGATACAACTGAAGAAGTTATTCCAAATTCTATGAATGTAGGATTAGGTTTACCATTTCAACAAAATAAATTAACAGCAGCTTATTCACCTACTAATTTTATATTTACTAATACTTACGGAGTACCCCCAACTAACACTACATTAACAGTTAGATACTATAAAGGAGGGGGAGTTCAATCAAATGTATTATCTAATACTATAACAAATTTAGATACAAGCACAATTCAATTTAATAATGGTGGTTTAAATACATCTACAGCCCAGTATGTATTTGATTCACTCGCTGCTAATAATCCAAATGCCGCTTCTGGAGGTAAAGATGGAGATACAATAGAAGAAATTAGACAAAATAGTATTTCTAATTTTTCTACCCAATTAAGAAATGTAACAGCAGATGATTATTTAGTTAGAGCACTTAGTATGCCTTCTAAATATGGTAAAGTATCTAAGGCATTTACTCAAAAACCAAAAGCTGATGAAGCTAATACAACATTAGACTTATATGTACTAACTGAAAATTCAGACAGCCAATTAACTACAGCTTCTGATTCATTAAAAAATAATTTAAAAACTTATCTTAATGAATATAGAATGATAGGGGATGTAATAAGTATAAAAGATGCTTTTGTAATTAATTTTAATTTAAAATTTGAAATAATTACTTATCCTAATTTTAACAATAATGAAGTAATAGAAAGATGTATTGTAGAATTGCAAGATTATTTTGATATAGATAAATGGCAAATAAATCAACCTATAATTGTACCTGATCTATATGTAATGTTAGATAGAATAGAAGGAGTACAAACAGTAAAAAATATAATAATAAAAAACAAAGCAGGAACAACCTCAGGATATTCACAATGGGCTTATGATATGGATGGTGCAAATCAAAACGGTACAATATTCCCATCACTAGACCCAAGTATTTTTGAATTAAAATACCCTAATATTGATATTAAAGGTTGTGTAGTAAACTTATAATTATGGCAATATATAAATTATTTCCTTCCCAAGATGCTTCCATTTATAGTGGTTATCCTGCTATGAATACGGGATTAGATCCTATTTTAGATATAGCTAATTTTGTTACTGAATCTAATCCAGTTTCTAGAGTAGCTAGATCCATTATTCAATTTGATCAAAGCGAAATTGAAAATGTAATTGATAGTATTGCTATAGTAACAGGATCTGAATTTAATGCTTGGTCAGGTAGTTTAAAAGCATATGTAGCTAAAGCTAGTAATATTATTTTAAATTCAAGTTTAGAAATATACCCACTATCTGGTTCTTGGAATAATGGTACTGGTCAATATTTAGATAATAAAGCAGCTACTAATGGAGTAAGTTGGGTATTTACTGATTATTCTGGTTCACATAAATGGACAACTGCTGGTTGGCCTAGTCTAATTACAGGCTCATTTTCAGGTAGTGATAATGCTGGAGGAGGAGAATGGTATACAGGATCAGGTAATTATTCTAATGTAAGTAATAATTTAGAAGTTACTCAATCCTACAATTTAAGAAGTGAAAAAGATTTAGATGTTAATGTAACAGATATACTTAAAGTATGGTATTCATCTTCTAAAAATATTAATCAAGGTCAAATTGATATAGAAAATAATGGATTCTTAATTAAATGGGCTGATTCGGAAGAATTTGTAACTTCAAGTGCTGTTTCCCCTCAATTAAGTTTCTATTCAGTTGATACAAATACAATTTATCCTCCTACATTAGAAATAAAATGGAGAGATTTTACATATAGTACAAGTAGTGGAGAATTTAAATTAGATAGAACATTAACAGGTTCTTATCCTAGTATTACTTCTTCTATATCTTGTTCATTTACTGCTTCCTTACCAACACCTGCTAGCAATACAGGAGTAGGTTCAGGTGCTTCATTTAAAGGAGAATTTAAATCCCCTAATACAATGTCAAGGGTATTTATAGATGGAAATGGCGTCGGTTCAGGATATAAAGCAGGAGATATTTTAACATTTACAGCAGCTCAATTAAATGGTATTAGTGGTTTAAGTGATGCTTCTGGAGATGCTACAGTTACATTATCCACATTTGACATAGAACAACTAGATGTTATAGGCACACCTGATTTATACGTTGCATTAGATAATAACCCAGGTGTATTTTACAGTGAAAGTATAAATAGATTTAGAGTAAATTGCAGACCAGAATTTCCTGCTCGAACATTTAAAACATCTTCTTTATACACTACTAACTTTGCTTTACCCTCGGCTTCATATTATGCTATAAAAGATTTAGATACGAATGAATTTGTAGTAGATTTTGATACTGAATTTACTCAAATAAGCTGTGATCCAACATCAAGTTATTTCACTGTTTATATGAATGGTTTGGAACCTGAAAGATACTATAATATCTTAATACAAACAGAAATTCAAGGTCAAACAATAGTAATGGACGAAAATTATTATTTTAAAGTAGTTAACGGGTAAAACATATTATGGCTAGAGAAAGTAGAATAGATTTAGAAAAAAAGGTATATTCTAAAACGGGGTACCCTAGAATTATAGACACTAAGTTTACCCAGTTAGGAGTAAAAACTATTAATGAATCAATAGCAACAACTCCTACTGTAAATGAATTTTTTAATCTATATAATTCATTATTTTATGAAATCCCTGCTTTTGGAGACTCAAATTCACATCAATATTTAATTGAAACTAGTGCTGAATATATTGATTATAACCAAAGTAGAGAAGAAATAGAAGCGTTACAAAAGGAAATTACACAATTAAGAAAAGATTTATTACAAGCTGAATTAGAAAAAGTAGAAGCATTAACAGGTGAAAAATTAAATTTAGATATAGATACTATAGATGAGGCACAAGTTACAGATTCGTCTCAATTTACAGATTTACTAAACAGTTTAGGTAATCAACCAACATCTCCAACAGAAGAAAACACAACAGCTACAAATATAGTTACAAATTCACCAACACCAACTAGTGGTGGAGGAGCAGCTGCAGGCGGAGGTGGCGGAGGAGGATATTAATATGGAAAACAAAAATAATATAATTGTTAATCAAGTTGATCCAACTACATTTGAGTATCAACAATATACAGAAAAGGATACTGTATTGATATCTTCTTCAAGATTAGATACAACATTTTCTTCTTCTATTGATTATATAGAATATTATGCTTACGCCGAAGATCAAACTTTAATATTTCCCGATCCTAATTCTTCTCCTTCTGTATATGACAATAAAAATTACAAAGTAATTAATGGTGATGTAATATTAAATCCTATCCAAGACCTAGAAAATTTAGGTTATGATCAAGGTAATTATTTTTCAACTTATAACTTTTACAGAAAAAGACTATTTTCAGATATAAATAGACATTATTATATAGATGAAATCAGTTCAGATAGAACAGAAATTAGACTAAAAAGTAGTGACATTGATAATGAAGTTATTATAGCTTCCGCCCAAGAATTTATTACTTATAGAGAAGAACAAGATTTCTTTGTTGATTTTTATCTTAATTTTGGGGCTGATCAACAAATTATATGTAATAATATTAGTTTAGATACCCAACAAACAGAACCATCTGTTTTAGTTAAACTATATGAACCATTACCTTCTAATTTTGAAGTAAAAGATACTTTATGGGTTGTAGAAGAAATCTCTGCGCCACAAGCATATAACGTTAAATTCCCAGCTATTGAATTCATACCAGATGATTTTCAATTTTTAAGTGGTCCTAATTATAGTATACAAGTTACACAACAAACGGGGGAATCAAGTGCTTGTATAAATCTAAATACATTAGTTGAAAGCAATTTAACAAGTTCTTATCAACAATTAAAAAATGTATTAAATAGAAAAGAAATAGATATTAGTGTTGATTATACTAATTATAGTAATTTTGTATATTTTTCTTCAGCATTAACTAGATTAGAAAACTTTTATTATAAAGTAGGTTTAATACAATCCTCAAGTGCTGAAATAGAAAATTTACCTACTAATAGTGCTACTTATAGTGCTAGTAAAGCGGAATTAACTACTAGTATAGATAATATTATAAAAAACTTTGATGGGTATGAATATTTCTTATACTTTAATAGTGGATCAGAATATTCTTATCCTAAATCCAACTCAGAACCTCCTTATATTTTAGTACCTACTTCCAGTGCAACAGCATTAACATGGTTAGGTAGTGCGGATCCAAATAGTGTCTATTATGGAGGACAAGCTTTATCAGCTTCCAATTATGATGAAGGTAACTCTAATTACTTATATTATGCTATACCTGAATATTTAAGAGATGATTCAGCAAACCAAAAATACATTTTATTTGTTGACATGGTTGGTCAACAATATGATAATACTTGGTTGTATACAAAAAATATTACTACTAGATTTGATGCAGATAATAGATTAGATTATGGTATTTCTAAAGATTTAGTTGCTGATGCTATTAGAGATTTTGGTGTTAAATTATATTCAAATAACTTTAATACTGATGATTTATACACAGCATTTTTAGGAATTACTCCTTCAGGCAGTGCGTTTCCTTTTCCTAATATGACTGGTAGTTATCCCGCACCTTCTGGGTATGAATACGTAAATACTGAAATATCTGCTTCGAATGACATAGTTCCATTAGACAATGTAAATAAGCAGTTATATAAACGAATTTACCATAATATACCTTATTTACTTAAAACAAAAGGTACATTAGCAGGTTTAAAAGCATTAATTACTTCTTATGGGGTTCCTGATACTATTTTAAGAGTAAATGAATTTGGGGGTAAAGATAGAAATGACTTTAGAGATTGGGATTATGAACAGAATGTATTTAATTATGCTTTACATTTAGATGGAGAAAATTCACAATTAACTTCTTCATTTAAAACTAGTCCAAATTGGCCTGAATACTCAGCTACTGAAACAACACCAAAATCTATACAATTTAGATTTAAAACACCAGGCATACCAACTTCATCTGCTTATTATAATTTAGTTGTAGCAGAAGATACTACTAATTCTCCTAAATGGTATATTACACTAGAATATACAGGTTCAGGAATGAATAGTGGCTCCTATTCCGGTTCGGTCGCTAGTGCTAGTAATGCTTATGGTACTTTAAGATTATATCCTGATGGTAATAATGACACCTCAGTTACTGCTAGCATTGATGCTCCTTTCTTTGATGGGGGTTGGTGGTCAGCTATGGCTACAATTGATTATGATGCTTTAAATACAGGTTCTTTATTTGCTGCTAATAGAATAGGAGATAAAATAGGATTCTCAGGCTCCGATTCTGTAGGGGCTATAACACAATATTGGAGAGATACACAAGATATTTATTTTCCAAGTTCTAGTGGATTAGTAGTTGATGCTGTTACTTATTTACCTTTAACCGGTGCTTTACAAGAAGTAAGATATTGGGATGTTCCATTAAGTGAAAGTTTATTTTACGATTATGTAATGAACCCTTATTCAATACAAGGTAATACACTTAATAATGCACCTGATACATTAGTGTTTAGAGCGGATTTAGGTACACAATTAAATACAGGTAGTAGAGAATCAATCCATCCTAAAGTAACAGGTTCGTGGGTTCCTACTTCATCTTTTAACAGTGATAGTACCTTCTTTATATCAGGTTCTTTTATCTCAAATACAGAAAGTATTTATTTAAATCAAGTACCTGGAGGAATAAAAAATAGAATTTCAGATAAAGTAAGAATAGATCAAGAAGTTTTACCTACAGGATCTACTTTATCACCTTATAGATCAATACAACAGGAAACTTATCCTAGTGGAAGTAGCCCAAGTATAAATTATTTAGAAGTAGCATTCTCTCCTACAGATCAAGTTAATGATGATATTATAGCTCAAATAGGTGCTTTCAATATAGGAGATTACATAGGTGATCCTAGACAAATAAGTGAATCAGGAGTAACATATCCTCAATTAGATACTTTAAGAGATGCTTATTTTACAAAATATATAAACAGTTATGATGTAAACGATTTTGTTAGATTAATAAAATTCTTTGATAATTCATTATTTAAAATGATTGAAGATTTTACACCTGCTAGGACAACATTAAGTTCGGGTGTAGTAATTAAACAAAATTTACTAGAAAGAAATAGACAGGCACCCCCTTCAATGTCTTATTCAACTCCTGAATATTCAGGTTCAATTAAGTCAGCAGCTAGGGATTTTCAAGTGCCTAATTCAAGTAGTTCATTTCCACAATATTCTACTATTAGTGGTTCTTCTATTGAAGTATTTAATGGAGGAACAGGTGGGGTATTTGAACCATATAATAGTATATTTGCTGCTCCTATAAGCACATCTAATGCCCCAATTTGTATTGAAAATTACATATATAGTTCATCTTATGCATCCCTATCTATAAACACAGCTTCAGGACACTGGACACTAGCAAATACAGATGTTTCAAATGCAACTAATACAATGAGTATTAGTGTATCATCATCAAATAATCAAATTAGTTCAGAATTATTTAGCTTATTATCTTCATCCGCTAATCATGTAGATTCTTATATTACAGCTTATCCTTCATCTTCAAATGAAGCATTAAATATTAGCTGGAAAGTAGATAGAGGTATATATTATTCTGGATATGGAGGAGGAGATAATAATTATGGAGAAGCTCCTTATGGAGACTTCACTCAAATGTACCAATTTTATTTAACAGTAAACGAAAATAATCTAGATGGAGCTACAGCATTTGGAGATTTAGATGCATTTAAATTATGTTTTCAAGAGGGTGGTGAACCATATAGTGGTGTTACTGCAGCTCAAGTATCTGCATCATCATTATTTAAGACATATCCTGATTTTCAACAATCATTTACTGAATCTATAGTACCTAGTTTAGGTATAACACCAGCTTATCAACAACAAAATTCTAGTTCAAACCATTTACCTCCTGTTAGATTACAAAGAATTGATCAAAGAGAATTTTATAATGGAGAATTTGGTGGGGCAATTCCTGTTGGCGCAACTGATATTTGTAGTGCATTTTTTGGTCAAAATGCTATTATAGATTATTTCTTTTATATACAATGGTTTACAGCAGATAATTTTGATGAAAATGCTTTTTTAACATCTTCAAATTTACCTTTAGATGGTAACGTTTGGTTTTGGACAGATGTATCAGGTAGTACCTTTACAGGAATACCTAATGGATCTCAGTTAACCATTAGTCAACAACCATTTTCAAATTATCCAAATGCATATGGACAAGGTCAGGGAAATTTAAGTGCTAGTTTTTCACAAGATAGTACCTCAGGAACAGGTACGGGATTAGTAGTAGGAATAACACAAAGTTATATAGGATCTGGACCTGGAGTAGAAATGGTAGCAATTGTAGAATCTACAGGATCAGGATATGCAATAAATGATACAGTAACTATTAACTCAACTACTTTAAATAATTCGGTATTTAGTGGACTACAACAAAATGTAATAGCTCCAATAACAACACAACCATATTCAAGCTACCCAGGACAGAGTGGACAAGGTAATCCCCCTATTGAAGCTCAAATTTCTACAACTAGTACATCAGGAGCTGGTACAGGAATAGTATTAGGTGTTACCCAAAGTTTCATAGGTAATGGTCCTAATATTCAAATGAGTGCTGTTATAGAGGCAACTGGATCAGGATATGTAGCTAATGATACAGTAACTATTACTCAAGCGACTTTAAATTCAGCAGGTTTTTCTTCTGCTGACCAAGATGCTGTATTTACTTTAAATAATTCTGTTTTTACTGCTCCAACTGCTGATCAAAATTTAATTATAACTTTAGGAGCAAATGATATTATAACAACAACATCATCAATATCTAATAAAGTAAAATATATCAAAATGTCTAATGTAGATGCTAATGGAGAATCTATATTACCATTTATACAAGACTCAGAATATGTAACATTTAATCTTACTGGAGCACAAGACTATTTAGGAAACTTAATAGAAGGATATCAAACATGGTATATATCAAATACTGGATTACAAGATGATAATATACCTAGTACAACTAATGCTACTTTAGTTATAGTAAACTCGGAACCTTCTTCAGATGCAGTACTTTCTTATGATAGTCAATTTTATGATTTATCATTTAGTGCTAGTGGTATATTTAGTTATTATGCTACAAGTTCAGGAGAAGATCCTAATGTAATGCCAGATGTAGGTTACACATCTTCAGTTCCACAAGGATATTTCCCTCCAGTAGATAATTTTCCAACTGAATCATTTTTTAGAGGTTGGGGTACAGCAACTTATTTCCAACCGAATGAGGATGGAACAGTAACTAGAGTAGGAGATGGTGGAAGAGGAAGTAGTGATACTTTAGGTAACTTTAATACTGGTTCTATTGAACAAGATTTTGATGCAAGTATACCTTATACTGCTAGTAGTATTCCTTGGTTTATAAATGCAACAGCATCTACTTATCAAGCATTAAGTGGATCGTCTCTCGTAGGTGATTTAACTACTAGTTCATTACAACTCTATACAGGTTCAATTACAGCTTCAGCTATACCATTAGGACCGGCATTTAATATTTATTCAACTATAACACCTACTGAAGATACAAATATAATTACTACACCAATTGTAATACCTATATCTATACCTATTAGTACGTTATGTAATCCTAATTTACAATTATTTGTAGACAATGGAAACTTCCCAGTAGCAGTACAAGTAATTTTAGCAAATCAAAGTTCACAATGGCAAGCAGAAGTAATAAATTACTCTCCAGGATATACTAATTGGGTAAATTTAGATCAAACATCAGGAACAGGAGATGCTACTATAACTGTAACAGTAGATGATGGTCCTAATCCTCAAGCGGTACAAACAGAAATAAGAACAGCAGAATTAAGAGTATTCATAACAGCAGGATTTGGGCAACCTGAACAATCCGCTTTTTGTACTATAACTCAAATTGTTAATGGAAGTTCGGGATACATAGGTTTCCCATAAAATATTTATATAAGATATGGCAGATGTACAATATTATTTAAGCGAAGATAAAAACCAAATACTTGTTTCAGGTTCAAGTACTAAGGATGGTATGAATGCTTTATTAACATCAAGCAAACTTCCATCTCCAGAATTTGATCCTAATCTTACTGCTAAAATTTCAGCTTTAGGAATGAATACTACTTATGTAGTACAAAATGGAAATGATACTACATCAATTCCAATTGCTGATAATCAAGAATTATGGGTTTATAGAGGATATAATCAAGTAGGTGGAGATGGTCCTACTTATAGATACAACCCTATATTACATAGACCATATAAAGCTTATATCTTAACAGAAACAGGTTCAGGTACACCTTCTTCACCATATTTACCAACTGGAAGTGCTCCAAATACAGGTATTAGTAGTCAAACAGGTGCAGTTATTGCTGGAAAATATTTATATAAACAATTATCAATTGTAGGTAATGATAATAGTGTAACAGAATTACCAAGAACGGATTCAGGAAGTTTTACAGTATATGATGCTGCCCATAATATACATCCTTTTGTATTTACAAAATATACTTCATTACCTACTCCTCCAGGATTAGGTTCAGAATATATAGTATATAGAGAATCATCTTCATTTTTAGAAACAGGTTTACAATTTAATACTTCAACTACACCTGGGAATCCTGGAACAGATAAAGTATTGTTCAATAATTCAACTGTAGCATCAGTTACTGAAATAGATATTGATAAAACAGGAGATAATAATGTTATATTCTTAAATTTATCTTCTTCTATTTCTAATGGAAAACATGGAGGAAAACTTAGATTTATAGACGATGCAGATTCTTCTAATTTCTGTACATTTGATATTGATGCTATAGACCAAGGAGCAGTATTTCCTAATCCTAGTACATTTTATAAATTAACAGTTTCAAATGGAGAAGAATCCTCAGGATTTACTTTATTTGGTAATAATGCTCCCATTAGTGCTTCATTATTTAATTATCCCCAAAGACAAGGACAATTTTCTCAACAACAAAGCTTTATAGCTAACCCAGCTCCTGCCTTAAATAACTCTTTAAATTTACCTACAGGTTCCTTTACATATACTAGTAGTACATTTTTAGAACAAGATAGTAATGGTGTACCTGCTTCAGGTTCAACTCAATTTGGTTTATATGCTGATTATGGTTTTTATGCTTCATATAATGCACAAAATAATGCTGGGTTAAGTGCGGAAACAACAAGAATATTCTTTACAGGGTCTAATGGGGTAACTGATTCTAAGTTTTTTGATTTAGAAGTAGGTAGACAAGCTACATACACAGCCATGATAGGCTCTATTTCAGCTTCTTCTCCTAATTTTTCTTCTACTAGAAATAGTGTAGGGGAATATTTAGGTGTTACATTTACTAATACAATTGTAGATGCTAATGCATCAGGAACAACCCCAGAAAACATATTTGCTACTAGATGGAATGATGCTTATGTTTCATTTTCAGCATCACTTTCATCTTCATTAGATGGTTTATATGTATTTAATCAAATACCTCAAAATGATGTTCAAGTTACAGCTTCAGTATTATTAGCAGCCTGGACAGGTAGTGATACAGGCTCAAAATATGGAACTGATAATTTTGGTACTGGAGAGTATGGAGAAGGAGAAGCAGGAGAAGGACCAACTTGGCAAACAGCATCAATAAGAATTTATACAGGAAGTTTCCCTAATTCAGTTCCTACTACTTTAGATAACTTTTTAACAGAGTCTATATATGAAAGTGCTTTCATTCACACTGAAAGCCAAGGAGTACCTTTTACAATGAGTTTTTCAATCCCTTCAGAATCAGTAGCTATTAAGGATTGTTTATCAATGGCTTTAGAAGTATCATCAGGATCATATAATTCTGCTTCAGTAGAGAATTCATTAGTAATTAGAGAATATAGTTTAGAATTTAATACACCTACACAAAGTTTAGTAGGAGATGGTAAAGTACCAGCATTTATAGAAAATGCATTTTCGGGAACTTTAGGATTTAGCAACGATGATGATTGTCAACCACTATATAATAACATTACAGGAGAAAGAGAAAATAAAAATATTCAAATTATAGAATATCAACCTACAGCTTCAGGTTATGGAGGATATACACCATTAAATTTCTGGCCTATATTATCTGGTTCAGCTCAAAAATCAACAGTACCAGAATCTTATTATACGTTAGCTTCTCAAATAAATCCAAGATATTTAGGTAGTAGAACAGAAGCTAATACTGTAAATAGTATAGAAGGATTAGCTAATGGATTTGGTAATTTACCTGTTATTGATTATCAAAGAGCATATTTTGCATATTGTGATCAAGTAATAGATCCTTACCCAGTTATAAATAA
>MDSW01139501.1_pt1 | contig 16658 bp, 20 predicted proteins | sample 811171 | NCBI WGS metagenome assembly MDSW01 (sample SAMN05326641, study PRJNA326480) | marine metagenome | isolation source: seawater | place: Atlantic Ocean: North West | collected 2012
ATAGCTCTTCCCTTCATTTTTTCCCAATCTCTATTAGATCTTACAGTATTATTAGTAGTTTGTACCGCCCTTAGCACATTATTTACTGTATCTAGTTGTTTAGTAATTTCTATTAGTGCTGAAAGATCTTTAGGAAAACAATGACCCCCAAAACCAAAATCACCATCTGGGCCAGGAACACCCCAATGTGAATCACCTAATCTTGGATCTAAAGTAGCATACTCAATAATTTTATCATAATCTAAATCCAATCCTTCGCATAATTGATACATTTCATTAGCAAAAGATACTTTAGTTGATAAAAAAGCATTAGTAACATATTTAACTAATTCTGCCGTTTTAGCATCAGTTTTAATTATTCTAGGTGTTTTTCTAAATACAGAAGAAAATATTTGTTTTACTTTTGTAGTAGCTCTTAAAGGACCACCTAATAATAATCTAGTCTGGTTTTCAAAATCATCAACAGCATTTGCCTCAGTTAAAAATTCTGGGTTAAATACTAAATCTATGTATGGATATTCTGTTTGAAATTTATCTGTTGAGCCAGGTATAATTGTAGATTTTATAATTACTATTCTACCATCTACATCTCTACTAGCTTTGTTTATTTCTTTTAAAGTATTATCTAAAATATCTAAATTACAACTACCATCTTTATTCATAGGTGTAGGTAAACAAACAAATATTATTTTACATCTTTCTAATATTGTTTCTAAATCACTATTACATAATTTAACTTTAACATCATAAGTAAATACTTTATAATATTTTTTTAACTTTTGATAGACAGCATTTCCAACGAATCCCTGCCCTATAATTCCTATATTCATAAACTATTATTTTTATTTTTCCAAAAACTATAAATACCTTTTTCTAATTCATATTCAGGCCAAACAAATCTTTGTCTATTAGGTTGTTTTTTAGCCCATTCCCACATTTTAGCTAATCCATCTTCTAAAGATGTTTTATGTTTGAAATCTAATATATCAATGGATTTTTGCCAAGTAGGTACTGCAGTATGCACCTCATGTCTTTTTTCTAAATTTATTGTTTCGGGTCTTATACCCTTATCTTTTTGAATAACGTCTTTTAAAATAATAGCACAATCATTTATACTATAATCTTTAACACCACCTAAATTTATAATTTGTTTACTAGCTCCCTTTTTAATTGCTGCATTCCAAAGTGGTTCTAATGAATCATCAATGTAACTAAATGCTCTTCTTTGGGATCCATCTCCAAATATGGTTATAGGTTGATCGTTTAAAATATAATACATCCAAATACCTAAAACATTTCTATATTTGTCCCAAATATTTTGTTTTGCACCATAAACGTTATGTGGTCTAATTATACAATAATCTAAACCATGTTGCTCATTAGCAACTTCAATATCTCTTTCACAAGCCATTTTAGCAATGCCATAAGGATCAATTGGGTTTCTTCTCATATCCTCATGGAATATGCCACCTTCACCATGACCATATACAGCCATAGTTGATGTAAATACCAATCTTTTAATGTCATGTTTTATACATTCATTAACTATAGCGGCTGTAGCTCTTAAATTATTATCATAGTTAAAAGTACGTATAAAAGGTGATAATCCTTCAGCAGCGTAAGCAGCAAAGTGAAAAATATAATCAAATTCATTACTATTAAAACATCTAGATAGTGAATTAGTATCTTTAGATAAATTTAAATTCCAAAAATCTACTCTGCTATCTACATTTTCGTAATACCCCCCACTTAAATCATCTATACCTACAACTTCATATTCAGGTTTATTTTTTAAAATCCAATCTGCTAATCTACTACCTAATAAACCAGCAACCCCTGTAATTAAAACTTTATTATTCATATTTAATTCCTTTTACTACTTTACTATCTTTAGGATTATGAGATAAATTTTCATATATCCTTGGAGGTATTCCCCATTTATACATAAATATTTCAGCTGCGGGTCCTTCCGAAGCTTTAAATTTTTCACTTTCTTTTCCATTTTTAGTAGCCGTACTTCCAAAATGATAAAAATGACCTCCATGTGTTCTATTTAAAACTAAACCATTTAAATCTAACTTTAAAAAGAAATCCCAATCACAAATAAAAGGTGATTGATATAAAGTATCAAAACCACCTACTATCATATAATCTTTTTTCCACATAGCAAACGGAAAAATACCACCATCAGGAGTCATTTTATTTTTATTTCTAATCTGAAATTCATAATCAATAAATTTTTGATATTTAAATTCCGTAGGGTTTTTACCAAAATCATATTCTGGAAAATTAAACATACTAGGACCAGTAGGTTCTATTTGATTAATAGTTAATACTTCGCCATCTACAAGTTGTTCTTCAATTAAAGTATCCCACCCAGTACATAAAACATTATCATCGTTAATAATACAAATTTTTTCATTACTAGCATTATAAACCCCAAAATTAAGGGCTTGCTGCATGCCTTGATTATTACCTAAATTTAATACTTTAATTTTAGAAATATACTTATCTAATATATGTTTAGATTCTTCTATAAATCCATCTATAACAACTATAATTTCATTATCATTATCCTGTTGTTCAGTAGCTGATTTTAAACAAATGTCTAAATAATCAGGATTTCTATATGTTGGTATAATTAAACTTATCATATTTTCCCCCAATCAGTAAAAGGTGATAACCAAGCAGCTTCACAATGTGTAGAATAGCCAGGTATACTACTAACTGCACTTAATTGTTTTTTATTTAATAATTCAGTAAAAAACCCATAAGAATCCGTTATGTTATTACTTGAATATTTCATTAATAAATCGTAATCTTCTTTTAATCTATGTACTAAAGTTGCAAAACTCATTACAGTACTATTAGTCAACTTCCAATGTACTGAATTAGTTCTAGCTATCCTAGTGATTTCAGAACTTTGTTGAATTTGAGGGTTACCTCCATTAGCCGCATCAATATATTTATCTGGATGGTCATATAAAGTAATGTACATCTTAAACCTATTAATACCTTCTTTTAGTAGTTTTTTAGAACCGGGTTTATGTAAAAAATCATCTTCCAATAAATAAACTAAATCATCATCCTTATTTTCCTTAATTGCTAAATTTAATGCATCCCTAAATGTCCCTGAACCATTTCCATTATCTACTTCAATTAATCTTAATTTTAATTTATTGACATAGTTTCTAGTTTCATCATTTAATCTATCACCTAATATTGTAATATTTTCTAAACCAAATTCTTGAATGCAGTTTTCCAAACAATACTTTTTAGTAGCATTAGGTATTTTTTTCTTAGAAATACCAGCTTCTAAATTAGATAATCTATAATATACTTTCATAGCTATACTTTGTTTTCTTTTTTTAACAACACCTAAACCACAACTACCATAAAATCCATAATGTTCATAGTCATCAGAATCAAAATTTTCTTCAAATGCTTCCCTTTCATAAAATCTTTGATGTTCAAAATTTTCTTTAATACTAATAAAAGATTTAAACTTATCACTAGATAAAGGTGAAAATGAATATTCATGATATAAGTGAAGTGCATCAGGATATTTTTCTCTTAATTCAACTGTCAAATGATAAACAAAATCTTTTTCATGGCTAGCATCTGAAAAGGTTAAATCAATAGGAATACTTTTATCCATTTGATCTATAAATTGAACACCATCAATAGGGTAAGTAGCTTTAATAATACCCTTTTTAATGTATTTTTTAAATTCTGGTATTATCCATTCATGAGAGGGATCACTATTTAAATCACCAGTATATAAATTACCCTTACCATTCATTTCTAATGCTTTGGCTATTAAAGTAGAACTTACCCCACTAGCAAAACCAATTTCAAGAATATTTCTTGGCTTTCTGGTTCTAATAAATAAGTAAATAACTTTAGCTTCGTTATAATCAATACATCCTGTACCAGCAAATTTTCCATCTCCTCTGGAGGCATATTTGATTATTTGATCTTTTAAAAGTGATTCCCAAAATTCATTAAATTCATTCTCAACATCATCAAAATCATCTCCAAATTCTTCTTCTAATTGATTAACAACATCAATTTGAAATGAATACACATTTCTTAAATCTTCTAATAATATTGCCATTATATTTTGTTTTTAATTCCGTTTAAATGGATATAGTTAACACCTCTTATTATATTTTCTTTTATATTATCATAGGGAGTTAAAATAATGTTATTAGAAAACCTACTAATAGCATCATTGATCCCAGCTTGATAACCAATATTAAATTTTGCTCTGGATTTAATTATCATTTGTTGTCTTAAATTAAGATTCCTATCAGCAAAATTATAACGAATAGGAAAAAGTTTATCCCATTCAGTATCCTTTAATTCATACTCGCTATAATAATATACGGGAGTATCTTTATATTTCCTAGCTTCTTCAATTAAATATTTATCATCCCATTTATCTTTTAATTTATCAATTCTAGTAGCAAATAATAAACACCCATAATCTTTTTTAAATTCAGGATTGGGTATTTCATTTTTATCAAAAAATAAATTAGGTCTACAATCTATATTTTTTAATTCTTCTTGAGTAAAACCAAATCTTAATAGTATTTGTTCAACTAAAGGAATATTGGGGTTATCAGTATATGCTCTTTCATGGTCTGTAAAAATTGAATCAAAATCACCTATTTCAAATCTATAATCCACATAAGGGTTATTTTTAAAAATATAATCAACATATTCTAAAGGATCATTAGAACCATAACCCCATCTATCAATTACATTACCAACAGTTTTTTTTAAATAATTTTTTGACGGCAAAGCAAATTTTAATTTAGGATATTTAGATTTTAAAGCTCCAGGTAAACCACTTATAATAGCCCAATCACCTAAAGAAAAACAAAGACGAGTAAAAGGAAACCACCCATCATAATCTTTGGGTAAAACGGGTTTAATTTCACTTAAGGGATAACCTAATCTATCTCTTTGAATGCCGTCACTAACTATTCTATCTTTAATTATTCTTTGTTGGACCATTAACTTTCAAATTTAAAATTAAAAATTTCAATGTCATCTTTATAAAGCTTAGATACTTTATCTATTAATTTATCATCATAAACATTATAATAATGAGTTTGAACAGTACTAGTATTTTTTCTTGGTTTAAATTTAGCTCTTAACTTAATCATACTATCTTTATTAATAGAATAAACCCAATCAAGAACCTTATCCATTTCGTTTGTTTTAAAAATTTTATTTACTAAAACATTTTTATTATCATCACAAACAAATGTATATTGAGGTTTTAGATAGATATAATGTTCAAAACTAGCTCCTCTTATAAATAAATCATATACTTTATCTATATAATCTGAAAAATTTGAAGCATTAAAATCATTTTTAACAAACCCATTTTTAATATTGTCTGCAACATCTGCTCTATTCTGTGATACATCATTATTTATAAAAATATAAGGATTATTATAGGGTTGATTAGATTGATCTTTTATAATATCTAAGTTTTCAAGATTAGTCGTTTCAGTTCCATATCTTGAATATAAATAACTTGACCATAATCTACTCCAGGGATTTCTAACTACTGCAAACGAATTGAAATCATTAAAATTATACCCACCATATTCTAATTCTTCCTTAATTTCTATAACATTACGGTGGGCAAAATTAAAACGATGAAATCCTGATTCACAGTCATATATAATTTCTTTTAACCAGGTACCTCCACATTTAGGGATATGTATGTGCAAGATATTATCATTAATATGATAATCAGCAAAGTGTTTAACTAATTTTCCTTTAGATGATTCAGAAAATAATTTTTTATTGGCCATTATTTAATTTTAACTGTATATTCTAAATTAGGATCATTATCCAAAGGTGTTTTTTCTACACCGGCATATCTACTACCATCTTCCCAAAAATCTAATTGATGATAACCATGTTTTCTATTACCTAATTGATCATCAAAAATACCTTTATATTGTCCATATTCTTTTAGTGGTGCGCAATGTTTATAATGGTGCCACAAATGAACAAACATAACTGCATCCAAATTTCTAGTTCTAGGATAAGGAAACCAAAAATCTTTTTCCACCATACAATTTCTTCTCCAACTTACTTGGGAAGAATCAAGATTTGTAACTGGGTTAATTAGTTTATTAGTTATATCTTCATTATTTGGTTTAGCTTTAGTGTATGGTTGTTTAGTTGGATCATAATATTTTAATTTACAATATGCATAATTTATTCTTTGATTGAATAAGTAAAAACGGTTTAAGTAATTTAAGTAATCAGAAAATAAAGCATCATCATCACATAACATTAAAACAATATCCGCATCAGAATTTTTAACTGCCTCATTTGCTAATTTGCCAAATTCACTTCCACCCCTTTCTATTTTAGCTTTAACTGTATCATTAGTATTATAAAATGTAACCTTTTTTAAAAAACTAGGTTTTAAAGTTTCTTTAACTACAGGTTCACCTGGATTATCGCTTCCATCATCAATAAAGGCTATTTCAAAATTTTTATAACTTAATTTATTAATACTATTTAAAGCATTAAGTACCATTTTTGGCCTATTATAATAAAATAATAAAATTAAAAATTTTAATTCTTTTTTTTCCATTCCATTCTATATTCTAATCTACCTCTATTAATTTGGGTTTCACCAGTATCTTTAAATCCTAAATCAATATATAAATTACGAGCAAAATTATCCTCAAAAACCCATAATGAGGCATAATCTTTATCCTGTAAATATTTTTTGTAAGCTGCTCTAGCATATCCCTTTCTTCTAAATTTAGGGTGTATGTCAACCCCAATTTCATCCTCTTTAGTGCGGACATACCCTACTGATGTTTTATTTACTTCAATAATAAACCAGATGGGTTTTTTTTCATTAAACCACTTATTACATTCATTTAAAGTAAATTCATTATTATCTTCTAAAAAATGTCTAGTAGAAGGATCATTCCTAACTTCTAGTAGAAAATGTAAATCATTAGATGTCAAAGGTCTTAATGTTACCATCCCCTTCTAATGCACTCAACTATATGTTCTCTTTGTTCATTAGTAACCCACCAACCAACAGGAATATTAACAATTTTACCTATTGTTTTATCTAAATTAGGCAATTCAGTTTTAAATTCTTCCACACAAGTATGTTTATCATTTCTTTCATGTACTTGAGATACTGAAATTCCACATTCATCCATGTATTCATAAAATCCTTCCCTATCATCTACTAATAGAGAATAAATCCAAAATGCTGAATCAAATCCTTTTTGTCTATCTAATAATGTAACCCCAGGTATGTTTTGTAATCTTAAATCATAATAAGCAGCATTTTCTCTATGCTGAGAGATTATTGTATTAGCATGATTTAAATTTTCATTCCCAACTGTAGCACAAACATCATTCATATGGAATTTAAATCCCCACTCAGGTATATCTGCTTCACATCTAAAATCTTTTCTATCTCCGTCTCTATCAATTCCATACCATCTAATTAGTTTTCCTCTATCATGTAAATCATTATGTGGGGAAATTAAAATTCCTCCATCAATCGAAGTAATATGCTTGATGGCTTGAAGAGAAAACATAGTTAAATTTCCATGGTTACCTATTTTTTTCCCTTTATATTCAGAACCAAATGAGTGAGCTCCATCTTCAATAACAGCAGGTGCCCATCCAAATTTACTTCTGAAGCTGGTTCTAATTTTTCTTAATTTATCTAAATCAATTGGATATCCACCCCAATGAACACCCATAATGACTTTTGTTTTTTTAGTTATTTTATTTTTTAAATCATCCAAATCCATATTTAATGTTTTTGGATCAATATCTACCCATTTTATTTTTAAACCATTAGCTAAAACTGGCCAATTAGAAGCTGTACAAGTCATAGCTGTACATAAAACCTCATCACCAGGTTCTAAACCAGGCCAGTTATGTTCAACATAAGCAACTCCTTGAAATACATCTTCATTCCAATGTGGTTTTGGTTTTTTTAGTAGATGTAATGCCATATGTAATGCTGAAGTACCGGCATTTAAAGTTTGAACATTTTTATTATCAAACCATTTTTTTAGATTTTCTTCAAATTCTTCTACTTTAGGCCCCTGACCTATAAATCCACTGTCTAATACTTCCCCAACTTTTTCTTTGGCAGTTGGAGCCATAAAAACTTTAAATAAGGGTATCATAAAATTCGTTTTGTTTTATTTGTTTTTCTATTGTTTTAGGGTGATAAATAGCATACATTTCAGACTTAGGTAAGGGAGCATATGTAGAATGCCCATAAAGTTTTTCATGTACTTTATTTCCCCAATATATTTCTTTTTTATTTTTCCAAATTCTCCATTGATAGTCAGGCCAATTAATCCATCCTTTATTATCTACTCTCCATCCCCATTTAGCAATATGTTCTTCTTTCATGTTTTTAACTGTATTTACTCTAGGAACTAAATATACTTCATTATGTGGGTTGTTTTCAAGTAAATTAGGGAGTAAATCAATTAAAACTCTATGTGGTACTTCATCAGCATCTAATTGAAATATATAATCTCCAGAACACATTTCTTTTAAATAATTTTTCCATTCGGCAAAATGGTTTTTAAATGTTTTGGCTTCACAAATACAATCTTTTTGTAATTGTAAATAATTCCAAACTTCAGCAGTTCCATTTCCTTTATCAAATAGAACAACTATCTCATCTTCATCTCTTTTTATGTCTTGAAGTAAACTTATTAATCTTTTTACCTCAGCAAATTCATTACAAACTGTAATTGCATAACTTATTTTCATATTATTCAGGTAAAATTCCTATAAAAGATAAAGCATCCATATATTCACGTTCACTAAATGATTTTAACGAAGCCATATCCATTTTGTGAGTTTGGCCCTCTACTTTAGCTTCATCACCTTCTTCTAGTTTAACAGCTTTTACGGCAGCCCAACTCCATTCATCAGCACCAGGACCATTAGCAAAAACCATTCCTTTATCAGGTATATTTATAGTATTAGGGATCCAAATTAAATCAGTATCAGGATCTTTCCAAGCTATATCCTTGTATAACTCAGGTAAAGTAGAAAGTTGTTCATTATAAAATTCTGAATTTTCTTTCATTAATGTATTAGTCCAAAAACCACAAGATAAACTTAGGAAATTAGTAATTTCTTTATTTATCTCTACTTTATAACATAAATCACCTCCCGATTTAGGGCAATTTATTATTTCATCATATTGCATATTAACTTAATTTAGGTAATTTAACATTGGAATTAATTTCTGGTAGTTTTAAATCTACTTGTTGGGCAAATTTAGGTAAATTAGCATCTAATACGTTATCAACTAATTCTTTCATCTTATCAAAACTAAAATTAGTTTTAACATAATGGCCTTGTTGTTTAGCCGGTACTATAAATTTTTTATATTTTTGATAAACATCTCTTAAGGTTTTACTAGCTCTTCTTTCATCAGCACTAAACCAAAGATAATCCTTTAACAACCATTTATTAGCAGCCGAAGGATGGACTTTTTCTAGTTTACCAGGTAATAAAGAAGTAAAATTAGGATTTAAAAAATCTAATTGACCTGACCATCCGGAAGCAATTACTGGTTTTTTAGATAAACAAAATTCTAATAATGGTCTACCAAACCCTTCTCCCTTAGTAAAACTTATCATAGCTTTAATTTTGGGATGATTATATAATTCATTCATATCACTATTAGAAAATTCACCTTGAATTAAATAAACATTAGGTAAATCTCCTTTAACCTGAGATCTTATTCTTTTAATTCTATCCAGTATTTCATTTCTACTCATATAATTTTCTAAACCAGTAGATGTTTTAAGAACTAATGCCGGTTTGATTTTTTTATTTTTAAATGTTTCAAAAAACGTTTTAATCATAAAACCAACATTTTTTCTATCATGGCCTAAATCACCTTGCATCCACATTCCAACAAATAAAAAACAAAATGATTCTTTTATTTCATTTAAATCTAAATTATTTTCACTAGATGGAATAAACTTATAGGTGTCTAAATCTGCCCCCTCAAATATCACATGAATAGGTTTCTCGGATTTTAATTTTTTACCAGTGGGTTTTTTAGTTCTTTCATCTATAGTATCAAATTCAAGATTTTGGAATATATTTCTACTATGTTTGGAAGATACAAAGTTCATATCCATTCTATTTAAGCCAGCAACCCAATCTCCTTGACATCCAGTACTTTCAATACCTGCAGTACAACCAATATTGAATTTACCATAAGGTTGAAATTCATTAGGGATTGTTATTTGCATCCAAATATCTGGTTGAACACCCTGAGGTACATTAGGTACTGAATAATCATGTAAAAACTTCCATGATTCATGGTCTTCACAAAAACCCCAAGACGTATCACCCCATTTTTGGGATAATAGTTTTACTTCATATTTATCTAATTCAATTATTGCCTTAACAATATCTCTAGCTCTTGCCCCATAACCACTGTAGGTATCAAAAGGACAACTTATATAAAAAAGTGGTTTATTCATTAGTATACTATATTATGGTTTAAAAAATGACCCTTATAATCATTAGTATTAGTTATTTCAATTTTAGGTCTAGGTTCCCAGGTTTTAAATAATTCATCAAGGGCATCTAATACTCTTAACCCCTGTCTTTCAGATGTAAACCCTGCTTCATCACTAATAGCCCATTCTCTTCCCTTTAATCCCCTCTTTTTTCTCTCATCTCTACCTAAATCATATACTTCTAATAATCTTTCAGTAGCATCTTCCCATCTACATCTATCATCAAAAATATAAGGTGTAGGAGGAGAACCTTGGATGGATCTACAAGCAGGGTAAACTGGAAATGCCCATTCACCATGTTCTTTAAATGTACCCCTATGATTAGATGGTATTTCTGGGGTAGGAGTAAACCAATTACCTTCATTATCAGTAAATCTCATTTGATCTTGCATCCCTCCGGTTGTATTAGCTATTATAGGTGTACCAGCTAAAATAGCTTCAGTTATTGTTAATCCCCAACCTTCATTTGAAGTTAATAACATTTGAACATCAGCTATATTATATAACATATTTAATTGAGGTTGTGTAAGTTTATGAGTTGAAAATATAACGGTATTTGGGTATTTTTCTCCAAATAGATATTCATTTACCCTTACTAAATCTGTACCATGATCTGAAGAAAGTTCAGTATGTAAAATTAATCTACACTTATGTGCTTTTTCTTCCGGGAGTTGATCCAAAAAGTGTCTAAAAGCCATCATAGTATCTGGTATTTGTTTTCTTCTAATATTTCTTGAATTAAAATAACCTATAAAATCTATGTCTTTATGATTATTCCCCAGAATAGTTTTTCTAAATTTAATTAATTCCTCATTATCATCAGGAATTGGTTTGTAAATATTATGATCCAACCCATGAGGAACATATTTTAAAATTCTATTACCAATTCTATCATCTAACACTAACCTATTAATATTAACAGTTTGTTTTGAAATACCCATTAATAAATCACATGATTCATAAAATGCCTGATTATACATTGGTGCAGGATAGTCATCCCAAATATTAAGATAAGCTATAGGAATATTTTTCCTAATTTCATGCTCCATATTAAAAATAAAACGAAAATATCTTGGATCTGTGACTAAAAATATTGCATCTGGTTTTTCAGCCCCAATTACACCTCTTAAAATTTCTGGGTTTCCATAACCGTTAACACCATAAAGCATTACTGAGGCATCATCTATACCAGCATACTTATTACAATCGGCGCTAATATCTAATTTTTTTCTTTCATCTGGGTGTTTTAAAGCACCTGCTATTTGTACCCAATTATAATGGTGGCATGTTTTAATTACAATCTCCCTAGCAACAGTAGCAACACCAGAATGTACTCTAATATCATCTGTTACCAATAAGATTTTTTTACGTTTATCTTTTGGTATGTGTTTATAACTTTTATTCATGATTTAATTTAAAGTTCTAAATTAATTTGATTGGTTATTTTCTTACGAAAATCCTCATCTGTAAGATACAAAAATAAAGTACGATCAGCAAGTTTTTGAAATGAAAACTTTCGCTTAACACACTCAATTTTGAAATCATTAAATAGATCAGTTTGAACTTTAACACTTGTTAGTGTCATTGGTTTTTTATTTGCCATAATCTTAATTATTTGATAACATTTATATTCGTTTATACATATATCAAAATATCAATAAATTATTCCTTCTCCACATAATTCTTGTTCTTCTTTAAAAGGACAAAAAGTACAATTCCATTTTGATGGAGTTGCAGGATAATTTTTTTCTTTGATATTACCATTACTATTAAAACATTCTTTTATAAATTCATTAATAGCAGTTTTTGCTTTATTTAACTTTATTTTTCCGCTAGGGGGAGTAAAAGTTTGAACTCTATACGCTTGATGAGGTGACATAATATTACTATCATCCCAACTTAATACTTTTCTTTTTACTATAAAAAATTCAATTTCTATTTTATCTAAAGGAATATTATACTGTTCCGAAAAAAACTGTTTATATAATAATAATTGAAATTGTTTATTTTCATCTTTTTTAGCATAACTATTCCAACCTTTAGTACTGGTCTTTATGTCTATTATTTTAAATGTATCTGTTCTCTCATTATATGTGACAACATCTAGATACCCCATGTATAATACGTTACTAAACATTTTATTTGGAGCAATTACAATTGGTACCTCACAACCCACTAAATAAGTACCTTTTTTATTAAAATATCTACTACGTTTTTTTTTAAACCAATCTAAAATAGCTACACCATCTTCAAAAAATTCTCTCATTTCACCAGCATCTGAAAAATGGGTGTTTTTGTTTTTTTTGTATTGTGATTGATACTCACTTATAAATCTATGTTGAAAATCTTCATTTAAGTCAATTTCCCGATTTGCCGCCGCAAATGATTTTTCGTAAGCTACATCTAAGTAATGCTGTAAACTTTCATGGATTGAGGTTCCAAATACAGTATGAATTGAAGAATCAAACTTCTTAATCTTATCTTTATATTGTAGCTTCCATCTATGAGCACAGCTCCTAAAAATAGACATTTGGGAATAAGATATATTTCTTTGAAAAGCAAAGTTTATCTCCTCGGGGGGATTATTTTGAATCTCCCTAACTATTTTAGGTACCTTTTTAGGCATAAATTATTTTTTCCACTTATCACGACCTACTAATAAGCCAATAATTCCATAATTAGCTATATCAATAAACGTGTCTTCCATGCTTTCCCCCTTCACATAATTTTTACCATTAGAAAGAAGATTTTTAAGTCTAGATATTTTATCAGTTAGTCTGATGCATAAACCTGTTAATGAAAATTTTTTATCAGCTTTATCAGTTAAGTCACCACCTAATGCAATATTATTTAAACCATAATCCAAATGCTTACGAGCAAACATCTCATACATTTCTGATTGTATTGATTTAAATTCATCAGCTAATTCAGGATATTCGGTTTCAAATAACTCTACAACACCTAAACCATCAACGGTTTTTTTCTTTAACTTTTTCACTGTTTTATCAAATTCTTCTTCACTAACTAATTCGTAATATTTACTTACACTATCACCCATTTATTTGTTCTTTATTATCAGCGGGGGGAGCTGTATTAAAATATTTTTCTAGTATTTCTAATCTTTCCTCTGAGGATGCTAATAGTTTAAGGGCTTCGTTACAGTTATCCCAATAATCCTTAGTGGAGTGATCACCAATACCAGCTGGATGTCCAGTTAGTAATTTAATACTTGCTAGTGCTTTAGCTTTATCTGCTTCAGCTTCTGCTTTTAAAAATTTATATACTTCTACGTTCATAATAATTGATTTATTTCTTTTTGTTGTACACCTAATCTATTCAATATACGAAGTATTTCGCTATCATCCAAGAAATTTAAATATTCCTTTACTTCATTTTGGGAACACTCCCAATATTGAGATAAGTATTTTAATAGATCAGATTTATATTGTTTAACATTTGATTTAATATATTTATTCCACTTATTATTTTTAGGAATATATTCCTTATAAATAGAATAAATTTCTTTTTTACTTTGAGGATGCATTTGTTGTACTTCGTTTACTATATCTACATAATCTTGATTCATTGAAATGAATCTATGTACCATGTAACTATTCCAAATATCCCAATCCTTGTCAGAAAAAGAAGAGGGATCGGCCTTAATATAATTTATTTGTTTTAGCCAATCCCAAATATTTTTAATCATTTGTTTGTTCAGTCAAAAAACTTTCATCTGCTAATTCTTCCCTTAATTCCATAGGCAATCCATCTGCTACAATTTTATCATTGTATGGATCAATAAATACTGGAATAGGCATTATAGCATCAGCATCTGTTCCAGCTACATATTTAGAAATTTTTCTTAATATAACTGCAGATTTGAATACACTTGTACCCTTTGAATTTTTAACAGCTGTAGTAGTAGTTAAATCTACTTGCATCTGTCTTTGTTGAGGCCCTTGTCCTCCTACGTTTCCTGGTTTCATTTTTGTAAAATTAAATTATTGATTAAACTCATAGTGTTAATTTCCTTATCTATTCGGAAATTAGCTTTGTACTGATGGTCATTAACTAAACTAGCTACTGTACCCTCCTTACCTGGTAAATATTCACTTGCGCTATCAAATAATTCTTTAAATAATTCTTCATAATCATCTGTATTAGCATTAGCAATTATTTGCCTAATATTTTTAAAATTAGGTTTATCTTTACCTAATTCACTTATTACTTCATTTACATAATTAGAAGAAAACAAAACGGATTCATCTAATTTAAGTTGTGAATTAACAGTATTAGCTTGAATAGCATTAATACATTTCCTTAAATCAGGATAAAACTGATTTACAATACTAATTATATCTTCATCTGTATGTCTTATATTTTCTTGGTCTAATATTTTAAGTAAATGAAGTGCTGTAATTTTTTTAGTTGGTGGAACTACTTTTAATACTTGGCATCTTGATTGTAGTGGATCTATTATTCGTTCCACATAATTACAAGTTAAAATAAATCTAGTAGTTCTGGAGAATGTTTCTATTATATTACGTAATGATGCTTGAGCTTGTATAGTAAGAAAATCTGCTTCATCTAATATAACTACTTTAAGTGGTTTAAATGATGCTACAGAAGCAAAGCTAGATACTTTATCTCTAATAGTTTCAATACCTCTTTCATCACTAGCATTTATATAAACATAATCACATTCTAAATTATTTACTATTAATTTAGCTAATGTAGTTTTTCCAGTACCAGCGGGGCCATAAAATATAAAATTTTGAATATCGTTTTGTTCTAGATATTTAGATATTACAGATTTGATATTTTTATTACCTACATAATTTTCTAATATATTAGGTCTATATTTTTCTACTAATAAACTATGATCAGTATTCTCCATAAATTGAATATTGTTTAATTGGTTCAGGTTTTACTTCTTCTTCAGTTGTAGAAATAGCATATAACTCACTTTTAAGGGGAGCCAATCTATACTCCCCCTTAAAGCCAGTTTTAACCATATAAGCTTCCAAGGTATCAGTAAGCGTTTTATGGATTGGTCCATCAGGTTCATTTGCAACAAGTCTCCATTTATCACCTGGTGGAACTCTGCGAGCAATTAAAATATTCTCTTCTATAACCTTTGTTTTAGACATAACTATAATATACGAAATTTTTTACTACATTCCAACCGAAGGATGAGGAACTCCACCTTGATTGTAACCATTTTCTTTAAATTCTTCTGCATCTTTATCCTCAGTAATAGTACATTCAGTAAGTAAAACAGTACCAGCTACTGAAGCTGCATTTTGTAAAGCTAATCTAGTTACTTTAGTAGGATCAATTACACCTGCTTCCTTATAATCAATAACTTTACCTTTATCTATATCAATACCAGCCCAATGATCATTACCTGAATCAACTAACTTATATTTCCCCATTACTTGAGCATCAGTTTTATCATAACCAGCATTAACTAAAATTTGTTCAAATGGTTTACCACATGCTTTATAGACAATTTGCCCCCCAGTAGTATTAGAATTTTTAATACTTTCTCTAGCATATAATAAAGCAACACCCCCACCAGGAAGTACTCCTTCTTCAATAGCGGCCTTTGTAGCATGTAATGCATCATCAACTCTATCCTTCCTTTCATTCATTTCAGTTTCAGTAAATCCACCAACATGAATAATAGCAACTCCACCTACAAATTTAGCTAACCTATTTTGTAGTTGTTCAATTTCATAAGGCGTATTTGCTTTATCTATTTGTTTTTCAATTTCAGAAATACGTTTTTCAATTGATTCAGCCTCTCCTTTACCATCAACAATAGTAGTTTGTTCTTTTTCTACAGTAACAACTCTAGCTTCACCAAACCAATCCCAAGAGAATTTATCTAATTTCATTCCCTTATCTTTACTAAATACAGTACCACCTGTAGTAATAGCTATATCTTCAAGTACAACTTTTCTTCTATCACCAAAATCAGGAGCTTTGACAGCACAAACACTTAATGTACCTCTCATTTTATTAACAATAAGAGTTGCTAATGCTTCATTATCTATATCTTCTGCA
>MDSW01068628.1_pt1 | contig 16656 bp, 16 predicted proteins | sample 811171 | NCBI WGS metagenome assembly MDSW01 (sample SAMN05326641, study PRJNA326480) | marine metagenome | isolation source: seawater | place: Atlantic Ocean: North West | collected 2012
CCTGCCCATTTTAAAAATATTGTTTCATCTGCAATTGGAATTGGCGTCAACCTAATAGTAGTTCCAACCTCGTAATCAGTAGACTTACTTGTTGATACTATTTCTTCTTTAACAGATCCATTTCCACTAATGTTAACTGTTAATGGATATGTCTTTTTCTTGAAGTTAGCTTGGAGAGTGAGATTAGAGTTAACATTAATAGACAACGGATTTTCAGATGATTCAATCCCAGTCCATCCAGTAAATTCATAATCACTATCAGGAGTTGCAGTAACTGAAAATGTAGATCCTTGAACATAACTACCACCCTCATTATTGACTGAACCTCCTGACTGTGTTGTAACAGTCAGCGTGTATTGAATAACAGGTGGAGCCTGAGTTATTTCATTAGACGAGCTACTATCTTTAGAACAAGAAAAAAAGATAATTGATGATAATATTAATAGTAATTTTCTAATTTTAGAATTATTTAAATTTATTTAATTTAAGCAAAAAAAATGTTAACCAAAACATGATTGAACATTTTTTTACTTGTCCCTATTGTTGGCAAAACATCTCATTTTTAATTGAGGAAATTGAGGGTAACCATACTTACATAGAGGATTGTGAGGTATGTTGTAATCCAATTGAGGTTTATTATCAGTTTTTAGATAATCAAATAGAAAATTTTAATTGCAAAACAACTGATTCATAATTTGTATTTTTAACAAAAAATAATTTCTATGAAAAAAATTTTTTTAATGATCTTTTTATTTACTATTTGTGATTTATTTTCTCAAAATGAATTGTATGGAGAAAAGCTATCATCTAATAAATTGACTTCAATTAATGAACTTAACTATTTATTTACTAGTTTAAAAGATGGGGAATTTAATAATACAAAATTCAAAGCAAAAGTTGTTGATGTTTGTAAAATGAAAGGGTGTTGGATGAATCTTGATTTAAACAATAACAAACAAGTAATGGTCAGGTTTAAAAACTATAGTTTTTTTGTTCCAAAAGATATAGAAGGTAAAGAGGTAATTGTTGAAGGTAAAGCATTTATTGATATTTTAACTGTAGATGAATTGAAACATTATGCTTTTGATGCTGGAAAGTCAAAAGAGGAAATAGATAAAATTAAAGAGAAAAAAAGAATATATAGTTTTGAAGCAACTGGTGTTGTGATACCTTAGTACTGAATTTTTGTTTTGCTCTCATTAATTGTTAATCAAAAAAATTGATTAATATTATGTATGAAAAAATCACTTTTGGAACAAGCAAAAAATGTTCTTGATAATAATTTTCAACTAGGAGGTTTTACAATTCCAAGTAAAGGTCTATATCCTTTTCAATGGAAATGGGATTCAGGTTTTATATCAATTGGATATGCTCATTATGATATAGATAAAGCAAAAAAAGAAATTACTTCGATTTTAAGTGCTCAATGGAAAAACGGTTTTATCCCTCATATTGTTTTTCATAACGAAAGTGATACATATTTTCCGGGTCCTGAAGTACATATGTCACACCTTAGCCCTAATTGTCCAAAAGAAATAAAATCTTCTGGTATAACCCAACCTCCAGTATTTGGTTTTGTTTTAGAAAAAATATATGAAATAGTTGATGATAAAGACAATTTCCTTGATTTCATAATAGAGGTAATTGATAAAGTTTATAAAAATCACTTGTACTTTTATAAAAACAGAGATATATATAATGAGGGTCTTGTTTATATATATCATAATTGGGAGTCTGGAACTGATAATTCTCCTATATGGGACGGAATTTGGGAAAAAATAGATTGTCCAGAATATCAATTTGAAAGGAAAGACACTACTCATGTAGATCCATCGCAAAGACCATCAAAAAGGGAATATGATCATTATATAAATTTAATCGAAATTGCAAAAAAGTTTAATTACGATGATAAAGCTATTGCTGAAAATTCTCCTTTTTTAGTTCAAGACCCCCTCTTTAATAGTATTTTAATTAAATCAAATGAGTCTCTAATAAATCTCTACAAAATAATTGGAAATGAAGAAAAAAAAATTGAGATACTAACTCAATTTCAAAGAAAAAGTATTGAGGGAATTAACAATAAACTTTTTGATAATAAACTAGGTTCATATGTTTACTATGATCTTAGGAATAAAGAGAAAATTTCGTTAATATCATCTTCATCATTTTCTCCTCTTTTTTGCGGAGCTCCTGACAAGTCTTTATCAAAAAAATTAATTGAAACCCTAGTTGAAAAGTTTGGGGATGAAAACAAATACCTGTGTGCTTCATTTGACACAACAAGTGATAAATTCAATCCAAAAAAATATTGGAGAGGTCCTATTTGGGTTAATCTTAACTGGATAATATATTTAGGACTTAAAAGATATAATGAGACCAAACTAGCTGAAAGAATAAAAAAAGATACTATTGATTTAGTTTCTAATTTAGGTTTTTATGAGTATTTTGAACCTTTTAAAAATAAAAAAATGAAAGGTTATGGAGGAAATAACTTTTCATGGACAGCTGCATTATGTATAGATTTAATTAATGAAAAACAATGAATTATCTTGACTATTTTATTATATTCTTTTACTTAGTAGGCTTTTTGGTCATAGGATATATTTTCAAAAAAAATAAAAGTTCAAACGATTTTTTTTTAGGTGGAAGGGCTATCGGGTGGGGTCCATTATCTCTTTCTACCATGGCAACACAACTTTCTGCAATAAGCTTTATATCTGCTCCTGCATTTGTTGGATTAAAAGAAGGTGGGGGATTACAATGGCTAACTTTTGAGTTTGGTGTTCCACTTGCTATGGCTTTTCTTATGATAGCAATAGTTCCTACTCTTTACAAATCTGGAGTAGTAAGTGTTTATGAATATTTAGAAAACAGATTTGATGCTTCATCCAGGCTCTTAATTAGTATTGTATTTCAAATTAGCCGTTCAGTTGCAGCAGGTGTGATGATATACACTATGGCATTGATACTACAATCAGCATTTAATATTGATTTTTGGATTTCTATTATTATAATAGGTCTTATTACAATGATATACTCATTTCAAGGAGGAATGAAAGCTGTCATATGGGGAGACGTGATACAGATGATTATTTTATTTATTGGAATTATTATATGTTTAATTTATGGATTAAATGAATTAGGCGGAATAGATAATTTTATAAAAAATATTGACGTAAATAGAATTAATGCAGTTGACTTTCAAAAATTTGGGTTTAATAATTCAGATAAAAATGATGAATTTGGATTTTGGCCAATGGTTATTGGTGGATTCTTTCTTTACGCCTCATATTATGGAACTGACCAGACTCAGTCCCAAAGATTACTGTCAGCAAAGGACATGGGGACAATAAAAAAACTCTTATTTGCAAATGCATTATTTAGATTTCCCATAACTCTTATATATTGCATTATGGGTCTTGTACTAGGTACATTATTTTATCAAGATGTTATTTTTCAAGAAACAATTAATACTGTTTACCAATCAAACATATCATCAATTGAAGGAAAAAAAGCTGATTTAATGGTTCCTGTTTTTATTGTAAATTATTTACCAAATGGTGTAATTGGAATATTAATTGTTGCAATTATGTCTGCTGCCATGTCATCTTTAAGTTCTGCAATCAATTCGTTATCAGCTGTAACTATGGAAGACTTTGTTAAAAGATTTAATCCTAAAATCACAAATGAAAATTATATAAAAAAATCAAGAATTTTTTCTATAATTTGGGGTTTGGCATGTTTATTTTTTGCTCTTTTAACAGGAAATATTGAAGGAACAATTATTGAGGTGATTAACAAAATTGGTTCTGTTTTTTACGGTCCAATATTAGGTGCTTTTATTTTGGCAATTATGACAAAGAATACTCACGCTCTTGGTGCAAATATTGGGATACTTCTTGGTGTAACATTTAATATATATCTATGGCTCTTTGTACCTTCAATTTTTTGGTTTTGGTGGAATGCAATTGGATGCTTTATTACTCTATTTTTTGGAATAATTATTAGCAAAATTGTCACTAGAAAAATAAATGAAGCTAAAGACGTTACTTACTTTGCAGGTAGAAAAGAAATATTGACTTTAGTCTTTTATTTTATTTTTATTGTTCTCATTAGCATTTTTCTTCCATCTTTATTTAATTAATTTATAAATTCTAGCTTCCCATGGGTTTAAATTATAACTCTTTTTTGCAAAAATATAATTTGATATTACCAATTTATAATCTTTAATTTCATTACTATTAATCTTTACTGAACAATTACTGAAATTTAAATGAATGATAAATACATCATTTTCATCCCATCTCTTATAAGAAAAAATTTTGGTATGCATAGGGCCCAGATCTTCATATTTTCCATATACAAGAGTTGAATTTTCTTTTCTTAATTTTATTAATAATTTGTAATAATTTAGAATTGAGTCCAAATCTTTTTCTTGATTTTTAACATTGATTTTCTTGTAGTTGTCATTAACTTTTATCCATGGCTTTACTTTTGAAAAACCAGCATTTTTTTTATTATCCCATTGCATTGGAGTCCTGGCATTATCTCTACTTTGTTTTTGAATTGCCTCAAAAAATTTTTTCATGTTCTTTTTGTTATCAATCGCTTCTTTCCAAGCATTTATTGTCTCTACATCATCATAAAAACTGATATTACTATAATCAACATTTGTCATGCCAATTTCATCTCCTTGATATAATGATGGAGTCCCCCTTAATGTCATCAATAAAGTTGCTAATAATTTGGATGATTCCTCATGAAATTCATTATCATTTCCAAATCTAGAAACGATTCGAGAAAAATCATGATTACCTAAAAATATACTGTTCCACCCCCTCTTTGAAAATAATTTATCCCAATTTGAAAAAATTTTCTTGAATTTGATAAAATCAAATGGGATTGGATCATATTTTCCCTCTTTACCAAAATCCATAGTTAAATGATCAAAATGAAAAATCATATTCAGTTCGTTCTCATCCTCATTAACATAATCTAATCCGTTATTCAAATTTATTCCTGGTCCCTCACCAATAGTTACAATATCATATTTTGACAAAACCTTTTTGTTCATCTCTTTTATGTATTCATGTACTCTTGGCCCATTTGCGTAATATTTTTCCATTACATCAATAAAAATCATATTATTGGGTATATTTTTAAAATCAAGTCTTTTAGAAATTAAAGAAATTACATCCATTCTAATTCCGTCAACACCCTTTGATAACCAAAAATCAATTATTGAGTATACCTCTTTACGTACAGTAGGATTTTCCCAATTAAGGTCTGGTTGATTCTTTGTGTAAAGATGAAGAAAGTATTCTTTAGTTTGCTCATTCCACTTCCATGCGCTACCACTAAAAACAGATTTCCAATTATTAGGTTTTTTATCTTTTTCTCCGTCCTTCCATATATAGTAATCATGAAATTTACTTTTCCTACTCTTTCTTGCTTTTTTAAACCATGGATGTTTATCTGATGTATGGTTAACAACAAGATCCATTATTAATTTTAAACCCAATGAATGCATTTTTTTTAATAAAGTGTCAAAAGTATTTAAATCTCCAAAAATTTTGGAAATATCTTTATAGTCAGAAATATCATATCCATTATCTTTATTTGGTGATTTATAAAAAGGACAAATCCAAACCATATCAACACCTAATGATTTTATATAATGAAGTTTTTTAGAAATGCCATTTAGGTCCCCTATTCCGTTTCCACTTGAATCAAAGAATGATCTTGGGTATATTTGATAAATAATTCCTTCTTTCCACCATTTCATTTCACTTGATAATTAATTTTCAAAATGCCTAATGAATTAATTTCTGCTGGCATTAGCAATTTCAAGAAAATTTATATCATTATACTTAAATTTGATATCCTCAATTAATGAATTACCAAACATTTGCTTCCAATCTCTATGAAAAAATAAATCATATTTAGAAGGTGCGTTAACAAAAAATTCAACTGAGTACATATCATTTTTTTTTCCTGGCAATGATATATTTCTCGCATAATGAAAATTATCAATTAAATTAATATGAGGAAGTAAGTCTACAAATGTTTTTAATCCTGTCGACTGATTTGTAACTATTGAACTTATTTTAAGATAAGGAATGAAACCACCACCAGGTGTGCCTTCAGGAATTTTCTTAGTATCCCAATTAACTCTAGCTTCAATATGAACACTTGTTTGATTTTCTAATAAATTAACTGACATTGGATAGACTTCATCTTTAACAGCACCTTCAAAAATAAAAACTATTCCTGGCTCAACTCTTTCTTCACCAATAATTAATTCTTGAGAGTATAAGTTAACCGTAACAAAGATTAATAGAATGATTTTTCTCATATCTAAACGTATATAAAAATTAATGCTTTAAATATCCATAAAAATGTTCTAGTAAAATTATAATTAAGCAACTTTTTTACTTTTTTTAAATTATTATTTTTTGAAAAAGAATTATGTATTGGAACTATAAATATAAATGTTACTAACCATATTAGAATATTAATAAACAATATTAAGGCTTCAATTTTTGTTTGACTTAAAATGAATAAAATTGCTGATGAAACTACTTCCAATATCATAATTGGACTTACTATTATAAACATTTTTTTCATATAATTTCTATGATATTTGAGAAAAAAAGCCTTATCAAAAATTTTAAATGATGGATAAACAATAAATTGTATTATTAACGAAATTCCAATCATTAATAAATTTGTTATTAAACAAATGTTTAAAATTATATCTTCATCAATCATAATAATTATTAAATTAATTATTTATTTTTTTAAGACTAAATAATAAATCAAACCTAAACCAATAATGATAAAAAGAGTTAATATAGCTATCATTTATTTTTTTTACACTTATTACTACAATATTTGACCTTTTGCCAATCCTTTTCCCATTTTTTCCTCCATTGAAAAGGTCTACCACAACTAATACAAACTTTAGTATCTAATTTTTTTTTGAATCCTTTCATTAAGAAGAATAAAATTTAATTTTATTAATTTTAGAAAAAATGAAATCAATTAAATACTAAATTAATGAAAAACTTGACCATCTTTTTTAAATTCTTTCTAAGCATATTCTTTTTAGCAAACATAATTTATTCTCAAGAAAATAACATTTTAGAAAAATTAGGTTTTGATAAAGATTCTAAATTACTAATAATACATAATGATGACATTGGAATGTCTCAATCTGTTAATAGTGCTAGTTTTGATGCATTCAATGAAGGTCACATTAATTCCGGAAGTGTAATGGTCCCTTGCCCTTGGTTTCTCGAGGTGATTGAATATTCAAAAAAAAATCCAAATCTTGATATAGGAATTCATCTTACACTTACAGCAGAATGGAAAAATTATAAATGGGGAGGAATATCATCTTCAGATAAAATTAAATCTATATTAGATGATAAAGGGCACTTTTACCCTGAGGTTTCATTTGTTAGAAAATATGCAAAGTATGAAGATGTTAAAAATGAACTTGAAGCTCAAATAAACTATTCTTTGTCAAATGGATTGATACCAACTCACCTTGACACACATATGGGAGCTGTTAGAGCAACACCAAAAACACTACAAGCATATTTGGAGGTTGGAAATAAGTTTCGATTACCTGTCCAAATATCTGAAGAATATAAATCTGTCCTTAATAATAAATTAATTGATTTTACCAAAATTGATAAATCCAAAATATTATTTGTAAAAAAAATATATGGTAAACAAGATGATTCGCCAATAAATTATGAAGAGTGGATGAAATTTTATAAAAATGTTTTAGATGATATAAAACCTGGCTTAAATGTTTTACTAGTTCATGTTGGATATGACAACGATGAACTTAAAGCAATTACTGTAGACCATCCTCACTGGGGATCAAAATGGAGGGAGTTAGATTTTAAAATTTTAGAAAGTGATGAATTTAAAAAAAGACTAAGAAAAAGAAATATTATATTGGTAAAATGGGGACAGATAAAAGAAGTCTTGTATGATTAATAAAAAAATAGTTATTAAAGATGACTATGGAATTGATTTTGAAATAATTGACTTAATTAGTTTCAAAAATCATTTAACTGAATATCACACTTTAAACGGTGAGGGCGATAATTCATTGCATACTGAAAACGGAAGATCGTTTACTATTACAAAAGAGTTCTACAAAATGATTCAAAACATGTAATTTTAATAATTTATAAAAAATTAAAGTTATTTTTTGTTATTATAATATTTTTGGGATATCATTATTGCTTTTTCAATAAAAATCCTTTTTTAATAAAAATATTTCATCATTTAGTCAAAATACCTACATATTTTTGTGAATGACATTATAGTTGTCAGCTTACATTTTAGAGTATGTCTTAAACTCTATATAATTTTTCGTTTATTGTTTTTTTGTTTAAAAGCCCCTCCCGGGGCTTTTTAAATTATTCACCTTTCATAATATGATTTTCAATTTGGTTTTGCATACCACTCACATCCATCCAATCTGAAATTGATGCAATTTTACCATCTTCGTTAAAGCCAAACAATCCATACCACTTATTTCCTACTTCAGCTCCAGACTCTGTATGTATTGCTTTCCAAGTTCCATAAACCCTCATATTCAAGGGACTTGTTGTCGCACTATCTATTACAGAGGAAAATACTGATCCTGCCCAAAAAGCAGGTGTCTTTACATTAAATAAACTACCCTCCGATTCATAAAAAGTTATATTATCAAATTGATCAAAATATCCTAGAATTGTTTGTTTGTATTCCTCATAACCTAATGTAACATTATTATTATATTGAGGAGGACTCCATTTAAGTGTGTCAGATAAATTTGACATCAATAAATCAATATCTTCATCATTAAATGCTTTTCTGAAAATATAAAAAGTTGAAACTTGATTTTCGAAAACTTGAACATCTTTGGAAGAAGGAGCAATCTTGTTGGTTTTATAATTGTTGCAAGAAACGAAAAATATTGATAGACAAATTGTTGTTAAAAAAAATTTCATGTATCAAATAATTTATAATTTAATCTTAGCTCTTTTTAAATCTGCATTTAATTCAGTTGGATCATAAATAACATTTATGTTTACAATTTTTCCATCTACCCACTTATAACTTCCATTTACCCAATTAGTACTAACTTTTCCAGTCTTTATATTTTTTCCAGACCATTCTCCCCATAAATGTGACCAAACTTGATTATTGAATGCCTCATTATATACTGTAGTATCAATGAACATTGTCCCAAATTTGATGTCAGTGTATAATTTGTGATGAATTTTAAATCCTTGAATATACTGTTCTTTTGATAATACCTGTCCAACAACAATTATATTGGCATCATCAGATATAAAGTCTGTTAGTTCAAATTTATTGTCAATATAGTCTGTAATTAGATTCCTAACTGAATTGGAATATTTGTCCTCAGTTGTTGTAACTCCTGTAATACCTTGGGCATTTATAAACCCAAAGTTAATTACGATTAATAAAAATAAAATTTTTTTCATGTTGTTATTATATATAAGTTAATATGTTTATTATAATAACTAAGCTAATAAAATTAATTTAATATTTAACCATCTGTTGTAATTTTTATAACAGAGGCTAATTCGTCATATTTACCATCAGGAATTTCTATATGAAGACCATCACTCTCAAGATTCCAATTTAATTTATTTCTTGTTTCTAATAGCTCAACATCTTTGACTCTTACCAAGTCAGTTATGGCTTCCTTTGAAAATGATTTTAAAATTACTTTTTGATTTCCCTTTATCTCTCCTAAAAAAATAGCATAAATATCGTAGTTTTTTACTGTGTACCTTATATCTTTTGAACTGTACTCAAGTTTATGAAAAATATCTCTGTTTTTAAAATGACCTTCAGGTTGTACTGTTGGCCCCTCTCCAAATCTATACCATGCCTCTGTCCCATAAATTGATTCTCCATTCTTCTTTAACCACCTTCCCATTGATTCAAGTACTTCTATTTGATTTTTTGGAATTTCTCCATTTGCCTTTGGTGACACATTTAATAACAAAACTCCATTTTTACTTACTATGTCAATTAACATGTGCAAAACTTTACTAGCTGATTTGACCTTTAGATTTTTTGTGTAAGACCAGCTTCCATCACTAACTGTAGCATCAGTCATCCATGTCTTATTTCCAATTTCATTTTTTCTTGATTGCTCTAAATCTTCAATACTTAATGATTGAGGTAAATCATGCTGTTTTCTAACAATTACTACTTCCTTATCATTTGAATTATTTAGATAATAAGCTGCAAATTTTTTTCTAAATTTTTCAGGAATTTCATCAAGAACATAATCAAACCAAATTATGTCAGGACTGTAATTATCAATTACCTCTTTTAATTTGCCAAACCATATATTTTCGTACCATTTATTTTCATCCATGTTTCCATATAAAAGCGATAATTCAGGGTCATTAGAACTTGTTGGCATATCATCTAAAAAAGGATAATGGCTCAAAGGATTTTCTTGATTAATCGTTTTACTCCTTTGTAAGTGTTTAGCATGGTGAAATGTAGCAATAAATTTCATGTCATTTTCTTCTATTGAATTTTTCAATTCCATCATAATATCCTTTTTTGGACCTTTGTCATAAACATTCCATGGGGAAACCTTGCTAGCCCACATTGAAAAACCGTCATGATGCTCAGCAACAGGTCCAGCGAACTTTGCTCCTGCATCTTTAAATAATCTTGCCCATTGAGAACTATTAAACTTTTCTGCCTTAAACATAGGGACAAAATCATGATAACCAAATTCACTTGGATGACCATAATTTTCTAAATGATATTTATATACCTTATGATCTTTTAAATGCATATTCCTAGGATACCATTCACTACTAAATTCTGGGACTGAATAAACTCCCCAATGAAAATATATTCCAAACTTAGAATCTTTAAACCATTGTGGTGACTCGTTGTGCTTAGACAATGAACTCCATTTAGCCTCATATTTTTTATTTTCAGTTTGTATATTTTGACAAGAAATTAAAGTCCCTATTAAAATGACTAATAAAATTTTAAATTTCATAATATTATTTTTTAGTTTAACTATTGGGACCAAGAGGTAGGTAATCTGTCCCATCTATGTTTTCTTAATTCTTTGTATAAGTTTATTTCTAATTGTTCTGAATCACTTACTGAAATATTAGATTCAACATGATTTTTTTTTCTCATTCCTGGAATGACAGTACCTACATTATTGTTCATCAATATAAACTTTAACGCTACCTCTGCCATTGAAATTCCACTCGGTATTAAGGGACGAATCATATCGACTTTTTCAACACTTGAAATTAAATTTTCTGGAACAAAATATGTTGATCTCCAATCTTCTTTTGGAAATTTAGTTTCCTTTGTTATATTTCCAGTTAACGTTCCTTCATCAAATGGAACTCTGGCAATAATTCCTACATCATATTTTTTACAGCTAGGAAATAAATTATCCTCAGGTGATTGATCAAAAATATTATATATAACTTGAACAGAATCAATTAGTCCATATCTGAGTGCTTTAATTCCATTGTCGGGCTCCCACCTATTTAGACTTAAACCAAAAGCCGAAATTTTACCTGACTTTTTTAATTCTTCAATTGATTTTTTCCATTCATCAATGTCAGCCCAACTATCGTCCCAAGTATGCAATTGAATTAAATCAATATGATCTAAATTTAGATTTTTAAGAGTTTTGTCTACATAATTATTAATATGCTCAATTGGATAACAATCAAAATAGGAATATGTTTTTTTTGAGGGCCATTTAAAATTTTTGGGTGGAACTTTACTTGCTAAGTATAATTTCTTATTTGAATGTCTTTTAACTAAATTACCTAGTAATCTTTCACTGTGACCTCTACCATAAGCCCAAGCTGTATCAAAAAAATTTACACCTCCGTCAACTGCAATATCTAAAGAATTTGATGATTGTTTATCATCTGATTCTGACCATTCACCCATTCCCCACATTCCATAACCAACTTCACTAATATTCCAATTGGTTCTTCCAAATCTGCGATATTTCATAAAAAAAATTTTTCGAATGTTTTTATGTAATTTACAAAATATTACAAATTTTGAGGAAAAATATTTTAACCTTTCTTTTATTTATTATTGAACCTTTAGTATAAGTTTTGTTGGTTTTTTTATTTCTAAGCCTAACTACAATATGTAATATTAAATTATCTTTAACTTACGTATTTTATATTCAATTACAAGTTTTAATTACCCCTACTTGGTTTATAATTTAGAAAATTTAGCTAAAAATTAAATTTATGAATAAGTTTTATAACTTACATTTTTTGGTGAAGATATCCTAAAAATTTCTGAATTTGACAATATTTTTAATTTCAATAAATTTTGATCTCTGACTGTGAAAAAAAAACCTTTACTAATTATTTTACCATTAATTGATATTTCTCCATCAATTATAAAAAAAGAATGAATCTTGTCGAGTTTTAAACTTATCTCATCATTTTTATTATCAAGATAAGAATATTGAAAGATTTCAATTCCCTCACTATCCATTTTTAATTTTGAGTTTTCATCTTTTATAATTTTGGTTTTTTTCCATTTCGAATCCAAAATTTTAAAATCCTGGCTCTTGTAATCATCATAAGAGGCTAATTTATTAAGAGATACTCTTAGATTTGGATCAAACCAAATCTGAAAAATTTCAGAATTTTCCATCAATTCCTCTGAATGAGAAATTCCATTTCCAGATCTTATAATTTGAACATCACCTTCTGATAAGGGAATCCAAGAGTTTTGCTTTGTATCAAAGTGATTTATTTTACCTTTTAATACAAAACTGCAAATTTCAAAACCTTGATGAGGGTGTAGGCCAATTGTACTTTTTTTTGAGCCTGTCCACGCATGAGCCCAATAAAATATATTTGAATAAGGTTTTAGTTTTCCTCCATCACCTGGAAAACCTATTGGTTTGTTCTCAAGTATCTCCCCATTATTAAAGTGTCCTCTTGCTTGGTCTTCAATTGTATATATTTCTAATTTCATTTTAAATTTTTAAATCAAATTTAATTTTTTTTTTAAATTGGTTTGTGTTTTTAAGATTTTTAATATTATTTCTAATATACATTTCAAACACCTCGTTTGATAAATCAAATGAGATATGGGGTGCCACTGGTCACAGAGTAGTTGGTCAAATCGCTGAAAATTATTTAACTGAAAAAGCAAAAAAATCAATTAAAAATCTTTTAAATGGTAAATCACTAGCTAGCGTATCTACATTTGCTGATGATATTAAGTCTGATCCAAAATATAAAAAATTTAACCCCTGGCATTACGTAAATATTAAATCTGGAGAAAATTACGATACAAAAAACAAGAATAAAAATGGAGATGTAATAGTGGCCATATATAAATGTATTGAAATATTAAGTGACAAAAATTACAATAAAAAGGATAAAAGTTTTTATTTAAAACTACTTGTTCACTTTATTGGAGATGTTCATCAACCTTTACACGTTGGAAGAAAGGAGGACAGAGGTGGAAACGATATAAAGGTTAGATGGTTTGGAGTACAAACAAATTTACATAGAGTCTGGGATAGCCAAATAATTAATAGTCACCAAATGAGTTACACAGAATTATCAAAAGATTTACCAATCCTAGGGGAAACAGAAATTGATAGAATCAAAAAATCAAATATTTTAGATTGGGTGACGGAATCTCAAAATATAGCAGACAGTATATACAATGATGCTAAAGAAAATTCAAATTTGGGCTTTGAATATAGATATAAATATTTGAATACTGTAAAATCAAGACTCTTAATGGGAGGTCTTAGGTTAGCGCATGTTCTAAATTCAATTTTTAATTAATTTTTTTTATTTTTATTGTAATGAGTCATTTAATTAGTAAAGCTAGTTTATTATTATTTTTTTCAATTTTTATTATTCAATCGTGTACATTATCTATCCCTGACAAAGTACAAACCGAATACTCAAACTTGACTGAAGAAATAGATTTTAACTATCATATAAAACCAATTTTATCAGATCGATGTTTTCAATGTCATGGGCCAGACTCAAAGACTAGAAAGGCAGGTCTTAGATTAGACATTGAAGAAATTGCCTTTTCTAAATTGGCAAGTGGGAAGAAAGCTTTTTCATCATCTAGTATTTATAAAAGTGAAGTTGCTCACAGAATATTAAGCAATGATCCTTTAGATCAAATGCCTCCTCCTGAATCAAAACTCAGTCTTTCAGACAATGAAAAAGCTTTGATTTTAAGATGGATTGACCAAGGTGCGAAATGGAAAGAACATTGGTCATTTATCAAACCAAAAATTCCTCAAATTCCAGAAAACATCTATGTTGATTCAAAAATTAATAATGAAATTGATTACTTTGTAAATCGAAAATTAAAAAAATTAAACTTAAAATTTTCTGAAAAGGCATCCAAAGAAAGATTGTTAAGAAGAGTATCTATGGATTTAAGAGGACTCCCTCCGTCAATAGATGAAATTGACGACTTTTTAAATGATAATAGCCCTAATGCATATGAAAAGGTAGTTGACAGATTTTTAAATTCAGTAGCTCACGCTGAAATGTTGACTCTTGACTGGCTAGACCTTTCAAGATATGCAGATTCTCATGGATTACATGCTGATGGAGCTAGAACAATGTGGCCATGGAGAGATTGGGTAATAAACTCATTTGAAAAAAATATGCCTTATGATCAATTTGTGACTTGGCAAATTGCCGGTGATTTATTTCAAAATCCTACTCGAGAACAAAAATTAGCAACAGCTTTTAATAGAAATTCTCCTATGACTGCTGAGGGAGGTGCAATAGATGAGGAGTGGAGACTTCATTATGTATTTGACAGAACAGAAACCCTCAGTACTGCTTTTTTAGGATTAACTGTTGCTTGTGCAAAATGTCACGATCATAAATTTGATCCAATTTCACAAAGGGATTATTATCAACTTGCATCCTTTTTTAATAATATTAAAGAATTAGGGATGACAGGAGATGACGGAGATTTTGGCCCCCTTTTACCCATGCCAAGTAAAGAGAAAGAAAATGAAATTAGTCAAATTAAAACCAAAATAGACGATAAAGAAAAAGAAATTAATATTCAAAAAAATGAATTACGAGAATTCTATAGTTATGTAGAAAATCTTAAAAACAAAAATTCTAGTGAGAAAAATATTATAAAAAATTTAAAATCAAATTATTTAATTGGACACTACCCACTAGACAAAATAAAAAAATCTAATAATTCTAATAATAAAAAAATATTTATAGTTGACAACAACTTTTATGCTAAATCACAATCAAAAGCTGAAGTTGTAGATGGAATAAAAGATAAGGCTTTAAAATTTTCAACTGACATTGATTATTTGAATCTTGAAAAAGTTCCAAATTTTGAGACTAATGATTCTTTTTCAGGTTCTTTTTGGATAAATACTGATGATATGAATCCTGAAAAAACACAACATGTTCTTGGAACAAGTGGGCAAAAAAATGATTTTTGGAGAGGTTGGGATATATATCTAGATAATGAAAACTATATTAACATGAGGCTAATTAATGTCCTTCCAACTAATTTGATTCATGTTAAATCTAGTAACGTAATTGAAAAAGATACCTGGAATCACATAACATTTTCATATAATGGATCAGCTAAATCAAGTGGTATAAGAATTTTTATAAACGGAAAAGAAGCTAATCTTGAGGTAAAAATGGATAATTTATACAAATCTATACACCCTATTCCTGTTGGAAAAAAATCTCAGACCGGATTTCCTTTAAATGTAAGAAAAAAGGATATCAGACCTCTTCGAGTTGGAAGATCAGGGATGTACCATTCAGGTGACAAGGGTTTATTTTCAGGAAAAATAGATGATATATATCTTTTCTCTAAAGACATGACAAACTTAGAATCATTAAGTCTTTTTAACTCATATGATATCTCTAAAAGAAATGTAAATGAAACTATAATTAAAAATCATTGGATAGAATCTGACTACAAAATATTAAGAAATAAAGCTAAACTTTCAACTTTAAGAAAAAATTGGCTAAAAATAATGGAGCCAGTAATTGAAGTAATGGTAATGGAGGAAATGAAAAAACCGAGAGACAATTATCTTTTAAATAGAGGAAGTTATTTGGAACCTTCACATAAAGTTGGAACAGATGTTCCTGAGAATTTACCAAAAATGGATTCATCCTTACCCAAAAACAGACTTGGATTGGCAAAATGGTTATTTTCAAATGAAAACCCTTTAACATCTAGAGTTACAGTTAATAGATATTGGCAAATGATTTTTGGTTTTGGTCTTGTAAGAACACCAGAGGATTTTGGTGTTCAAGGAATGTTGCCTAGTCATCCTGAACTTTTAGATTGGTTGTCAATTTATCTAATTAATAACAATTGGAATATAAAAAAATTAATCAAACTAATGGTGATGTCTCATGTATATCAACAAAAATCAAATAGTAATGATAAACTAAATGAAATTGATCCAAATAACTTTTTCCTTGCCAGAAGTAATTCATATAAACTACCTGCAGAAATTATTAGGGATAATGCACTTGCCTCTAGCGGTTTATTAGTCAAAAAAGTTGGTGGTCCTAGCGTTAAACC
>MDSW01140767.1_pt1 | contig 16650 bp, 16 predicted proteins | sample 811171 | NCBI WGS metagenome assembly MDSW01 (sample SAMN05326641, study PRJNA326480) | marine metagenome | isolation source: seawater | place: Atlantic Ocean: North West | collected 2012
ACAGTATTAATTATATCTTCTATTAAGTAGGATCCGGTAAGAGCATTTCTAATGTCATTTCTACAAAAAGTAAGAACACCCACTTTATTAGCTATACTAAGTTTTGAGTCAATTAAATTCAGTTTATTTAACATTTTTTTCAAATTAAGATTAAAGTTAATCCCCTAGTCTACTTAATTTAATTATAAGCACTTTCAGAATGACTACTTCTATCTAAACCTGCTTCTTCTTCTTCAGAAGATACTCTAATACCTATTGTTTTCTTGAGAACTATTAATATAAAAAATGAAGCTATACCTGACCACATAGCTACAGCAAAACTTGCAATAATTTGCACATTAAATTGTTCTAAAATACTTACTTCAGAATGCCCTAAACCTCCAAACATTTTAGAGCCTAATGGAGCTAAAAGAAGTGTTCCCAGCAAACCTCCTATGCCATGTACAGCAAACACATCTAAAGTGTCATCTATTTTAAGAATATTTTTTACGAAACCAACCATATAGTAACATATTAATGCAGCTAAAATTCCTATTATAAGGGCACCGCTAGGCCCAACGAAACCGGAAGCAGGAGTTATTGTCGCTAAACCTGCAATACAACCAGTAGCAATACCTACTAATGTTGGTTTGCCATGTTTAAACCATTCTATTACCATCCATACAAATGCAGCGGTTGCAGCAGATATGTGCGTAACAGTCATAGCCATTCCAGCATTCCCATCAGCTGCTAAAGCACTTCCTCCATTAAAACCAAACCATCCTACCCATAACATGGACGTTCCAATCATAGCTAAAGGTGGACTATGAGGTATTAATTGTTTTTTATTATTTCTAGGCCCTAATAGATAAGCGAATACCAACGCTGCAATTCCACAATTAAGATGAACAACTAATCCTCCAGCAAAATCTTGTACACCCATTTTAGCAAGCCAGCCTCCTCCCCATATCCAATGAGTAACTGGAGCATATACTATAATTAACCATATAAAACTAAAAACTAAAACTGCTAAAAATTTAGCTCTTTCAACAAATGCTCCTACTATAAGAGCGGGAGTAATAATTGCAAATGTCATTTGAAACATAAAAAATACAGTTTCTGGTAATCCAGCAAATTCTGATTCGGTACCTACATTTGATAAAAAGGCCTTAGATAAATTACCGAAATACTCTCCTGTGTCAGTAAAAGCAATACTATATCCAGCCATAAACCATGTTATGGACATTAAACAAGCTACAGCGAAACATTGTATTAATACAGAAATTAAGTTTTTAGAATAAACCAAACCTCCATAAAAAAGTGCTAAACCTGGTAGTGTCATAAATAACACCAGTGCTGTCGATGTTAATATCCAGGCTGTATTACCTTCAATCATAATTATCCCCTTTTTTATTTATCTAAATCCTACTTTATGAAAGAAATGCTAGTAAAGGTGGCAATCATGTTAAATAAACATTGCGTTCCTTCAGCTACAAGCTTACTTCCGACCATAAGGTTGAACGTATAAAAATGTTATACTATTGTCATTAATAGTCAACAGGGCAAAAGTTTTAGTCTAATTTTTTAAAGTTATCTTTTACATAATCAGTAAAATAATTTTTGAATGGAATAAAATACTGGTTCATAGTTTTAAATGTATCTCTATCAATTTTAACTACCTTAGAGTCTTCTAACGCTTCTATTGTTCCTGTTCTTCTTGATCCAGAAAGTAATACTCTAGCCCCAAAATGATCGTTTTTTTTATAAAACTTTGTAAACTCTTTACCAGAATTTGTTTTTATAAATGTATTTTTAAAAGAACCTTTTATAACTATATAAAAACCATCAGCTATCATTCCTTCTTTAAAAACTATATCTCCTTTTTTAAAGTTTTGATAAGAAACTGCATCATTTTTTAAAGCTCTTGTCATTACTGCATTTCTTGGAACAAGAAACTCAACAATCCATCCTGTTAAAACTCTAATTTTAGTTGCAAAACTAGGAAGAAAAGATAAATAAAAAGCACGCCAAATTAACCAAGCAATAAAACCCTTTACTGTAATAAAAAAAATTTTTCCTACACCATCTCTTGATCCTAAGGAAGCTAATGAACCTTTAGAAGTATAGTGGAATTCTGATAATACTGTTCCTGTTATATTAGCTTTAATATTTTTAGCTAATAACTTTCCTTGTCTCACAGCAAATTGAGCATTCGGCGGAGCATAAGCAATTTTTTTTTGTTTATATAACATATTTTTCTTATCATTATTTGGTATTAAGGCTGCATCTCCTACAGCCCACACGTTTTTAAAACCTTCCACTTGTAAATTGCTATTTGTAATAATTTTACCATGTTCTAGTTTGAGTTTACTTTCTTTTATTAGTTTTGATACCGTGGATCCAATAGTAGAAATTACTGTGTGAGTGCTAATTTTCTTATTATTACTTAAAAAAACTTGATATTGTGTCACTTCTTTTAATGCTGTATTTAAATGAACATTTATATTACTTTTTAAAAATCTTTTCAGAGTATAAGCACCTACCTTTTTATCCATGTCTGGGAGTAGTTGATTTGCAAATTCAACTATATGAAACTTCAGATCATTTTTTTTAATAGAGTTATAATAAGGCATCAATCTATCTACCATTTCTTTTATTTCACCAATAGTTTCTACGCCTGAAAACCCTCCTCCAATAACAACTATGTTTAATAACCTTTTTTTAAGATCTTTATTACTGGTAACATCAGCTAATTCTAAACAGCCTAATATGTGATTTCTTAAATCATAAGCATCTTGTAAACTTCTCATTTTAAAAGCATGATCCTTCAAACCTGCAACAATATCTAAATTGCTTACTTGTCCTAGAGCAATTACTAAATGATCATAAGAAATATTATGCGTACTTTTTTTAAATCCTTGTAATATAGAAATATTTTTATTTATCAAGTCAAGGTTTGCAATCTCAGCATTCCTGTATTTTATACCCTTTAACATTTGTCTTATAGGAGTTACTGCATCCGAACTATATATTGTTCCAGAAGCTACTTCTGGTAATAAAGGTTGAAATATAAAATAGTTATTATCACTTATTAACTCAATTTCGTAACCTTCTAAATTTTGTTTTTGAAGATTTTTTGCAGTATAAATACCTGCAAACCCTCCACCCAATATTAATATTTTTTTCATATTATTTCTAACAAACTGCCTTTATAAAAATTATTTCATTAAAAAATGTTACTGCATAAGTACATTTTTTTCCTATGATTTTTCTAAACTTTCCTGTTCCTTCTAATATATAATAGGTTCCTACTCCTCCAGTTTTATCAGTTTCCCTGGTAGCTTTAATCCAGAACTTATCAAAATCTTTATCAACTATCTCACATAATATATTAAGATTAATCAACTTTCCATTTTTTTGAGATTCTCTAATACCATCACAGTCATACTTACCAATGTTACCTAAGTTATCAGAAAAAGCTCCATAAGTTTTTATACTAGAAAAAGAACTTTTGTCTGGTAATAATTTTATAGATTCCGTAAAACTTCCGTTTAATTCAAATAAATATTTTTGCCCACTTTCTGCTAATTTTACAAATAAAATAATATAAATAATTAATAACTTTTTCATAAATATAAAGTATCTTAATTATTATTATAGAGATATAATTAATTTTTTCTAAATTCAACTTCCATATCATCCCAAACATCTAATGCCTGATATTTTCTTACAAAGCCCAATCCTTTAGTTGCATCTGAAGACATAATAGAAGATGATGTTATTACATCTACTACTGAAGGAGTATTTTCTAAAGCATCACTTATAGATTGTTCTAACTTTTTAGGATCATTTACTCTAACACTATAGGCTCCTAATGATTTAGCTAATGCTGCATAATCACAATGAGGCAAACTTGTAGCATAGACTCTGTTACCGTAATTTAGTCTTTGGTCATGTTTTTCTATATTCCAACCCCCATTATTAGAAACAATTATACATATCTTGGATTTATTTCTTACAGCAGTATCAATTTCCATAGCATTAAATCCAAAAGAGCCATCTCCTATGACACAAATTATTTTTTTATTCTTAAACACTTTTGATGCTGCTATAGAGTATGGAATACCCACTCCTAGACATCCAAAAACTCCAGAATCCAGGTAGTATTTAGATTGTAAACCTACTCTAGCAAAACTTAATATATCTCCTCCATCAGCTATACCTACAAAGTCATCATTTAATAATTTTTTAATTTTTTCAAAAATTAAATTAGGATTAATTTTATTATCATCTCCAATTTCTTTAATTTTTTTATTTGATACTTTTTTTATTTTCTCTAAGTGAAACTTTTTAATATTATTTATCCATGCTACATCAAAATTTGTTCCACTTAATCTCATAGTTATTTGATCAATAGCTTCTCCAGGATTAGATAATATTTCTGGAAAACCTCTTCTGTTGTCTGTTAATTCAGACGCTATTTCAGATATTCTTATAAATTTTGCTTCCTTAAAGACTGCAGGTGATCCAAAAGCAAGCTGATAGTCTAATTTTCTACCCAACAAAATTACTAAATCTGCTTCGCTTATAGCTTTGCTCCTAGCAGCAAATATATTATTGGGATTAGATTTAGAAATTAAACCTCTACTATCCTGAGTATCAAGATACGGTATATTAAATTTATTTATAAAATTTAATATTTGTTTTCCGCTATTTAATGCTCCTCTCCCAGAAATTACTATAGGTTTTTTTGACTTCTTTATTCTATTTACAGCTTCATCGATATCAAGCAAACTTGGATACAACCTATATTGTTTTTTTTCTATCATCCATTCTTTTAAAATCATTTTATTATCAACGTTTTCCCTTAAAATATCAGTTGGAACTTCAAAATAACTTGGCCCAGGGTCTCCCATATTTCCTATTGCATAAGAATAAGCTAAATCAAGCTCTCTAATAAGTTGCTCAGGAACTCTAGCAGTTCTTGAATAGTTAGTAATAGGTTTTAATATTTCTACATGAGGTATATCTTGCAATGGTCCCATATTAGATTGAGGAATAGGTGTACAGCCACCAATTAATAAAATAGGTATATTAGATAAAAAAGCATTTGCTATTCCAGTAACAGTATTTGTAACTCCTGGGCCAGCAGTTACCATTGCTACCCCAACTTTACCTGTAAAATATGAATATGCCTGGGCCATATGCACTGCTGCCTTCTCATCCCTTACATCAATTATTTCAACACCTAATTTATAACAATGATCCCAAATAGGCTGAATATGTCCTCCTTGTAGACCAAAAATAAACTCAATTTTCCTTTCTACAAAAAATTTTGCAATCCAGGCTGCACATGAATCTGTATCTTTATTTAAATCTTTTATCATAATTTACCTTCTAAAATGTCATCTACCTTTAACTTTAAATCTCTATGAAGAATTTTTCCAGTTGCATTTCTTGGCATGTCTTTATCGTTTATAAAAAAAATTTTTTTTGGACACTTATATCCTGCTAATCTTTTTTTAGTCCATCCTATTAATTTTATTTCTGTTATCTGCTTTCCTTCGTGAAGCACTACAAATGCACAAACTATTTCACCCCATTTTTTTTCAGGATAACCAATTATAGCTACATCCTTTATATACTTATGATTACTAATAGTATTTTCAACTTCAGAAGGGTAAATGTTTTCTCCACCTGAAATTATCATATTTTTCTTTCTATCAACCAATACAATATAACCATCTTTATTTCTATAAGCTAAATCTCCAACAGACACAAAGTCTTTGTAAAAAGCATCTTCAGTTTTTTTCTTGTCTTTCCAATAATACTTAAAATTATAAGGAGTAGCTGCATATAACTCACCTATAGTACCATCAGAAACCTCTTTAAGTTGTTCACTCATTATTTTTATAGGTTTACTACCTATACACTCTTTTCCCACTGTGCCTAAGTTAGAAAATTGTTCTTCCGGTTGAAGCATTGTAACCCATCCTGATTCACTAGATCCATATAACTCAAAAAGGTTAGCAGATTTAAAAAATTTTAATATTAGTTTCTTAGTCTCTTTTCTAACAGGCGCAGATGATATCATAAAATTAAATTTATGTTTTATAGTATTGTTTATATTATTTTTTTTAAGATAGTCTAAAAGCATAATATAATGAGTTGGCACTAGTGAAGTAAAGGTACAATGTTGCATTTTAATTATATTAAAAAAATATTTACTATCAAAACTCTTTTTTGAATATACATATACACTTGCTCCAGCAAAAACATAAGCACAAAAAAAATTAAACGAATTAGCATGACATAAAGGCATAACTAGTAAGGCTTTATCATTCATATTAATTTTTAATTCTATAGAAGTAATAGCTGACAATAAATAATAGCCTTCATGATCTCTAATTACACCTTTAGCTTTACCAGTAGTACCTGACGTATACATCAAAGACCAATCATCACTTTTATTGCTGTTTTTAAGGTTTCGTATTCTTTTTTTATTGTCAGAACTAATTATTTTATAATAAGATTTTCTATCAATACATAATGTCTTATTGCTAGATAAAAGATTATTTTTCACAATAGAATTTTTAATATTTAAAAAGAACTTTTCAAAAATAAAAAATTTAGGATTAGAATCCTTAACTATATCTAATATTTCTTTATAAGATAATCTAAAATTAATAGGTAAAACAATAGCACCTAAAATTGAGGTTGCATACAATATTTCTGCAAATTCAATTCGGTTATAGGCTAAATAAGCTACTCTGTCACCTTTAGTAACTTTTCCTTTTTTTAGAAAACTTGCTATATTACTACCATTTCGTCTTAAGCTTTCATAATTCAAGCTTCTATTGTCATCTTCAACTACAATTTTATTAGGGTTTACTCTAGCAAAAGAATCTATTATATCATCAAAAGTTAACATAAGATGTAATAATATATTAAAAAAAAAAAAGATGCAAAAAAAAAGGAATTATTATGAAAAATAATCAATATGAAAAAGGAATTAGAAAAAGAAAAAAAGTTTTAGGTAAAGAATATGTACAAAAAACTATTATTGAGAAAAACCTATTCAATGATGACTTTCAAAACTTTATTACTGTTAACTGTTGGAATAGATTTTGGAATAATAAATATTTATCTGACAAACAAAAAAGTTTTAATACTCTATGCATATTAGCATCTGCAAACAAATGGAAAGAATTTAAACTACATATAACAGGAGCATTAAATAACGGTTGCAATTTACAAGAACTAAAAGAAGTTTTTTTTCAGATTACACTTTATTGTGGTGTCCCCACTGGAAATGAATGTTTTAGGCATGCTTCAATTGTTTTTAAAGAAAAAAATATTAATGTTAATGAAGAATTAAAAATTAATTAGAAACTATTTTTAAGTTTCCTTTCTATTTTTTTAATTAAATTATTATTTAAACCTATACAATTTGATAGCATTTTGTTTTTATTAATATTTAAGTTTTCCCCTAGATGAATATTTATTATATCTAATAAATACTTTTTTTCTTTTAAAGCTTTATTAATTAAATTAGGAAATATTTTTTTTAATTTATTATAAGAATAGCTTTGTAAAAGTTTTTGAAAAAAGTAGTCACTAAAAATTACCCCATAAGTATTATCAATATTTTTTTTCATAGTATCTTTATTAACTATTAATGATGATAAGCACTTATTAAAATGGTTTAAAGAAGCACTTGTCAATCTAAGCATGCTATTTAATGCCTTCCACTCTACCATCCATGAGATTCCGTCTCTTTCATTTTTATGCATTAAAGAATCATGCATAGCTAATAAATGGCTAGAGTTTAATTTAGCTAATGATATTAAAAGTTCAGCTATAATAGGATTTCTTTTATGGGGCATTGAGGAGGATGCACCTAGTGTTTTAAAAGAAATTTCTGATATTTCATCTTGAGATAATACCAGTATATCCTTCGCTATTTTTCCTATGGAGCCTGTAATCATAGACAAAGTATTGCAAAATTCTACAATTCTATCTCTTTGATTTTGCCAATTGCCGTCATCAAAGCCAAGACCTAATAGTTTTGAAACTCTTTTTTTTACAAAATTTCCTTTACTATTTAATAAAGCTAGATTTCCTACAGTTCCACCTAATTGAATAATAAGTAAATCATTTTCATAAACTTTGTTGAGCCTATCAACATGTCTTAACATAGGTAATAACCAGCTATAAGCTTTAAATCCAAAAGTTGTAAGCGTAGCAATCTTATTTCTAGTTCTTCCTAAAGTATAGGTATGCTTATGCTTCATAGCTAAATTAAATAAATTATATGAAGCTTTCCTTAGGTTATGCGTAAATAATTTTCTAGTTTCCTTAATTTGTAATATTATAGCAGTATCTATAGCATCTTGACTTGAAACACCATAATGAAGATAAGGTATATAATTTTTATTAAGTTTTTTTTTTATTTCATTAAGAATATTTAAAGTAATTATACCGGAAAATTCAATATTATCTTGTAGAATATTAGTATTAAATTTAGAAGAAGAAATTACCTTTTTTATATTACAGTAAGCATTATACGGAATTACTTTTGCTTCATAGTTTGCTTTAGCAAGCATTGTTTCAAATAAAAGAATTTTTTTAACAAAAGAAGCATCAGATAGAATTTTGTCTATATTTGCTTCAGAGTATAATCTTTTATATATATTTGTACTATTTTCACTAAGCATAGAATTAATTTATAAAATTAAAAAAAACTGCTTCTTTAACACCACTTAAGTATAAATCATGCTTATAAAATTTAATATTATTTTCAATCTTTTTAAATTTAGCAATCATAGTATTTCTTCTACTAAGTGGCAAATTATTAAAAAATTCATCCTTTAATAAAACCTCTAAGTCATCAAAGAATATTATAGTATTTAAATGATTTAATAAACCTCTTGAAAAAATTGTTAAAAAAATATGTGTCTTAAATTTATATTCATTAAAAGTCATGATAAAAGATTTATTATTTGTATTATATTTAACTCTGTTAAAAAATAATATTTTTTTTTTATTATTAAAATTAGAAACTTGCCAATATTCTATAAAAGCATCATTAACTAAATTATTTTTTTTATCTTTTACATTTAGATTCAAAATTATCTTCTTTTTATTATTCTTTATAAATTTTGATAAAGCTGGTTTCTTAAAATTAAATTGCAAGTAATTGCTAAAAAAGGGACCTACTGTTTGAGAAGGTGTTTTAAGTAGTTGTTTTTTTTTAAGCATTATAACACTATATCAAAGTTAAAAGTTAAATAATTAGGTATTGAATTTTTATTATTTTCAAAATTAGCTACAAGTTTATCTCTATGTTTTAAAGGAATAGAATTAAATATAGGATCATATTTTAATAAATAGTCATCTGGGAAATACATTTGTGTACATAATCTAGAAAAAATATTTATATCAAGCAAAGAAAAATGAATATGTTTAGGTCGCCATGCATTTTTATGATTTCTCCAAGGGTATGCTCCAGGTATTATTGATATAAAATTATATCTTCCATTTTTATCAGTTTTAGTTACTCCATATCCAAAAAAATTAGGGTCTATAGTTGCTTCATGTTTATCATTTATATCTCTATATTTACCAGAAGCATTTGCTTGCCATATTTCAATTATAATATTTTGTAGTGGCACACCTAAAGTATTAATCACCTTTCCTTTTACTATAATTTTTTGACCTAATGGCTGTTTGTTTTTTTTATAATTAAGCAAATTATTATTAAATTTAAAGTTTGTAAAAAAATCATTAACATTACTTCCTTTCTTAAAATTATTTTTTATTTTAAAAAATTTTTTTCTTGGAGCTCTATTTACATTAGATTTATAAGATTTAAAAAAGTGTGGTGGATTAGAAGAATAATTATATGACATAAATAATTATAACATGTTTTTAATTAGAAACATTTTAAATTTTATTTATATTATTTTATATATATTATATAAATATAAGATGCATACTAAAGTACTAATAATTGGTGGTGGCCCTTCAGGCCTTCTTCTGTCTCTTCTACTAAGTAAAAATAATATAGATAATATTATATTAGAAAAACATTCTGCTCTGCATGTAGCAAGTAGAATAAGAGCAGGAATACTAGAGCCTGGAACCGTAAAAATTCTTAAAAAAGCTGGCATAGGTAAGAGGTTAGTTAAAGAAGGAATTTCTCATAATAGCTTTAGCATAGCCTTTAATAATGAAATTCATAAAATAAATGTCAAAAAATTAAGTAATAATTGTGTGACAGTATATGGACAGACAGAAGTTACCAAAGATTTAATGAAAAAACTAAATGAGATTAATTCAAAAATTTTATATAAGGTAAGCAATATAAAAATTCTTAATATATATAAACCTAAGGTAGAATTTATTTATAACTCTAAGAGGAGACAAATAAATAGTCAATTTATAGTAGGTTGTGATGGTTACCATGGTGTAACGAAAAATTACATACCTAAAAGTATAAAAACAATATATGAAAAGGAGTATAATTTTTCCTGGTTAGGATTATTGAGTGAAACAAAGCCAATTTCCAAAGAATTAATTTATATTAATAATGATAAAGGGTTTGCCTTATGTTCAATGAGATCTCATACTAGAAGTAGGTATTATATTCAATGTTCTCCAAATGAAAAAATTAAAAATTGGTCTGACGATAGGTTTTGGGAAAATTTATATAAAGCTTTGCCAAATGACATTAAAAAAAACCTACAGACTGGTGCTTCTATAGAAAAAAGTATAGCTAAATTAAGAAGTTATGTTATAGAGCCTATGAGCCATAAAAATTTATTTCTTGCAGGAGATGCAGCTCACATAGTTCCTCCTACAGGTGCTAAGGGACTAAATTTAGCTTTGGCTGATATTAATCAACTAAGTTATGCATTTAAAACATATTTTCAAAAAGGATTAGAATTTGAGTTAAATAATTATTCTAAAAAGTGCCTTTCTAGAGTATGGAAGACTCAAAGTTTTTCATCATGGTTTACTAATGTTCTTCATACTTTTCCTGGAGAAGACACATTTACAAAAAAAATCAAATATCATGCATTACAAAGTTTATTCAATTCAAATAGTGAAAAAATACAATTGGCAAATAATTATTTAGGAAAATATTAAGCATTAGGGACTAATATATTTTTCTAAAGCTTCCCAAGCCTCCCTACTGTAATATTGATGTTTTCCTTTTGTTTTAATACTAATTAAATTATTACTAGCATTCAATTTTTTATATATTGGCTTTGCTTTAGTAACAACCTTTTTTACACCAGAATATGGAAAAATATGATCTCTATCTCCGCTTAAACCTATGAATACTCTTGGTGCAATTAAAGAAAGAATATCATTCGTATCAAACCACTTTAAAAATCCTGGTATTATACCATCTCCTCCTCCACATCCTCTCACACCTATAGTTTCTCTAATGGGCCCTACTGATCCACTAGCTAAAGTAACTTTTATTCTTTGATCTAACGCTGATACATATTGGGCTAATGTACCACCCGCAGAATGGCCATAAATATAAATATTATTTTTATTTATTTTATATAACTTGTTGTCAGAACATAGCCAATCTATAACAGATGAAATTTCTGAGGAACCATTACCCATTAAAGATTTTCCCAGCAGTAAAAGATGATTAGCAAAATCTATAGTTCTGCTTGCAGATTTTTTTTTTAGTATCCTTTCAAGCCTTTCTCCATATCCAGCTTGTTCAAATGTTAATGCCAAATAACCTTTTTCTGCAGCTTGTTTTGCCATATCAGCACCAATATGAATTCTTTGATGATCTATTGGAACTTTAGTTTCTCCCCAACCAATGTGAGCACCAGAAGTAGATCCTGCAAGATAAATAAATACACTAAGATTTTTTTTTAAAGGCTTTTTATAAATTAAATTAATTGGAACATCTGAATTTAAAGATAATTTTAAATACACTTTTCTTCTATATAGTTTATTTGTTATCCTTTTTTCATTGCACAAAAGTGATATTGTAGTTTTTTTTCTTTTTTCTTCATATCCTGAAATCTCAGAAAGTTTTTTTCTTGCAATATTCTGCCACTTTAACGGATCAATTTTACTATTTAAATAAGACATTTTCAGTAAAGAGCACCTATATTCTTCTGTGATTTTACTAGAAGGACTCAAAAATAATTTTTTTGGTAAAGGCAAATAAGGGTCATAATTTTTATAATAGAATTTTTTAATTTTTATGAAAATAGCAGAGAAAATTACTTTTAAATTAATTAATATGTTAAGCATTTTATTTTTTAATTTTTTTAAATATATTTATAATTCTATACATTTCTCTTAAAACTGGCTTTTCTATAAGCTTGCCTTCATATACTATTAACCCCGAAGTAGAATCTTCAAACAATTTTATAATTTTTTTTGCCTTAGAAACTTCTTCTAAAGTAGGAGTAAATACATTATTTAAAATTTTTATTTGCTTAGGATGTATTGCACCTTTGCCAGTAAAACCTAAGTTCTTTGCATTAATAGCCTCCTCTTGCATTTTCTTTAAACTATCTAAGTCAAGAAATGGCACATCAATAATATCTAATTGCTGGGATGCAGCTGCATGGACAACTTTAGACCTAGCATATAATAAATTATCCCAGCTATTTATACACCTTAATTCTGCTGACATATCTACGGCACCAAAAAATAAAGATTGTATTCTAGAAGAACTAGCTGCTATGTCATGAGCCTTTTCAAGTCCTAAATTAGTTTCTATAATTACATGGAATTGAGTATTTAACTTCTTTTCAGAAAAAATATTATCTAGAATAACAAGTTCCTCCGGACTTCTAACTTTAGGTATAAGTATACCATCTGGTTGAAATTTGTTCTCAATCAAGCCTTTTATATCAGCAATACCATGACTTTCTCTAATACTATTAATCCTAATTAAAACCTCAATATTTTTTGGACTTTTCTCTGATTTAATTATATCAAGTGCTTGTTCTCTGGCAAAATTTTTATCTGAAGGTGCTATTCCATCTTCTAATTCTAAACATACTATATCTACACCTGAATTTATTGCTTTACCAAACATTTCTCTTTTAAGTGGCGGAGTGAATATAAAACTTCGTCTAGTGAATAAATCTTTTATATTTTTCAATGATTATCCTTTATTTTATACCAATATTTCTCAAGATTATTTATTAAATCTTTGCTAAAATGACAGTAAGCTTGGTCATGACAATAAATAGCCATATATTTTCTAAATTGATTTATACTTTCCTCACCTAAGGTAAGTGCCCTTTTATTAAATGACGCTCCCACTACTCCTGAATTTTTAAATTCATTTACCTTTTTATTTATTACTTCATCCATTTCACATAAATTAATTATTTCATCACATATTTTTCTTCCATTATATGTATCAGATTCAATTTTTAAACCATGTTGGATAGCTTGCCTTGCCACTCTATTACCTACAAATCTCCATAATCTTAAATTTGCTGCACCAGGAATAATACCTTCTTTTCTAGCAGGCAAAGTCATATAACTTTTTTTATCTGCTATTACGTGATCCATAACTAATAAATATTGACAACCTCCACCGATTGCAAAAGTTTCCAGGCAAGCAAACCATATTTTATTTTTAGGAGGGAATAATGGACTATCTAGTTCAGTACAAATATCTGGATGACCTCTCAATACTTTATTTACGGCACCCATATCTCTAGTAATATACCATAAAAATGGTATTTTTCCTTCATATAGGTGCGTTAAGTTTATTCCAGCTCCAAATATTTTTTTATCCTTGTACTTAGGATGTTTAACCGTAGAACCTCTTAATACACTAATATTATTTTTTTTACTTTGAATAGATAAGTCAATTGCAGCTTCTAAAGGCAATAATGTTCTATCATCTTCTGCATTCAAATACTTTGGATTATCTAATGTAACTAAATTATAATGATCTAATTCTTCTACTATTGCTCCATCAAGAATTACTTTTTTTTCTTTATCAAATTCTTCAAACTTATCTTTTGATAATTTAGTTGGTAGTAGCATAGCTTTACATAAATGGATTCCTTCAACTTTATTTTTTAATATCGATGATAAGAATATTCCATATTGCTTTTCAAGACCTTCTTTATCCTTAAGAAATAGTTTTTTTTCATCTTCAATTTCAGAATCTGATGGTAGCAAGAAAGGAACTACAATATTTGTTAGTTTACATAAATCTTCTACTCTTATATATTTTTTTAGATCATCAGTAATTTCTCTATATATATGAATAGAATAAATATTCAAAAATATTTTTTTAATTAAATTAGAAAATTCATTGATGTCATAAATATTTTTTTTACTTAAAACTTTTTTTTTTACTAATAACTTTTTTTCTTTATTAATTTTACTCCAAAATAATGAAAATTTATTTTTATCTTTTACAAAGTTATTTGTTGTTTCAGGCATAAACATTCTAAGCTCTTGAGATAAAAAACTTAAGTTATACTGCAACTTTTCTTTATTAAAAAATTCAATATTCATAAAAACATTTAACTATATTTAATTTTAAATATCTACAATAAGTTAGTATTAGCTTCCTATGTAATGTAACACACATAATCTATTCCTTTCATAAAATCTATGTTCAAATAAAAAAATACCCTGCCAATTGCCTATGCTTAAATTCTTATTTAATATACTTAATGTAAGGTTAGTATTTGTTAATGCTGTTTTAATATGTGCAGGCATGTCGTCTTTGCCCTCTGTTGAATGAAAATAATTACCTTTTAAAGGCGCAATTTTCAAAAAATAACTTTTTAAGTCTTTTAGTACATTAGGATCTGCATTTTCTTGAATTAATAAAGAAGCGCTTGTATGTAATATACTTATATTTAATAAGCCCGTATTTGCATTAATTTCTTCAATCCAATTTAAAACCTTTTCTGTTATTTCATATAAGTCTATACCTTTAGTTTTAAGTCTGATTTCTTTAGTAAATTGATGCATTTGAGTTAGTTTATTATTGCTTGATAAACTAAGTTTCTTAACAATAATCTAAATTTCATTCTATTAGTTACTGACTGCGTCATAGAGACTACAATTAACTCTTCTTTAGGGTCAATCCAGAAGTATGTTCCAGCATAACCGGCCCAGAAGTATTCTCCTTCTGATCCTGGCCATGATGATAATCCATTAGATTCTCTTACAGCAAAACCTAACCCAAAACCATATCCTGGACCAGGCAAATACAATTCTGTATCTCTGCTAATATTAGATCCTAGATGATTAGAAGTCATATACTCAATTGTCTTTCTAGATAAAAAGTTTTTATTATTTACTTTACCTAAATTTAATAACATCGTACAAAATTTCATGTAATCATCTATTGTAGAAACTAGCCCATGTCCTCCTGTAAAGAAGTTAGGTTTCTTCTTTATATTAATTAATTTGGGCTGACTATCAATAAAAGGTTCTGCTATTCTATTCCACTTTGACTCTTCAACAAAAAAAGCTGTATCTTTCATGTCTAAAGGCATAAAAATATTATTTTTTAAAAAATTATCTAAAGAAGTATTTGAAGACACTTCAATAACTCTTCCCAAAACCTCTATAGACCTTCCGTACTCCCATGTAGTTCCTGGATGGTAAGCTAATGGATACTTTGATAATTTCCTGACATACTCATCTAGAAATATTTTTTCTAAATTCAATTTGCCTATCTCAGATAATCTTATCCTTTCCTTTGCATGAGAATTGCCAAAACTTCCATATGTTAAACCTGATGTATGTGTAAGTAAATTATGTATTTTAATTTTTCTATCAGCTTTAACTATTTGTTCAGATACTTCATTATTATTTATTTTATTTTCTACTGATACATTCATATTTGTAAAATCTGAAATATATTTATCTATATTTTCATTTAAGTATAACTTACCTTTCTCATTTAAAATCATTGTTGCTACACTAATAATCGGTTTAGTCATAGAATATATTCTAAAAATTGAGTCCAATGACATAGGAATTTTCTTTTGAGGGTCTTGAAGACCAAATGCGTTTTTATAAACTACTTTTCCATACCTAGAAATTGCAATCGTAGCTCCAGGAATTTCACCATCATCTATAGCCTTATTAAAAACCTGATCAATTTTTTTAAGTTTATCAATAGAAAATCCATACTCTTCTAAATTAGTAATATTAACTTCTTTTGCACAAGTATATTGAACTATAATTATATATAAAAAGAAAGATAATGAGAAATTACATAATAACATCTTTATAAAAAATTTATATATATTCATAAAATATCCCTATTATATAAATTAAAAATAAACCACTATTAAGAACCAATAAAGAATTCTCTTTCCACAAGTATGCAGTAATAGCTAATAATCCATTTCCAAACATAAAAAAGAAATGATGCATATATAGTTCTGGGGCAAGACTAGCTAATAATGCTCCTAAAAGTATAGATAAGCTTGAGAACCAAGCTAAAAATTGATATGGTTTTTTTTTATTGCTTTTGATATTTAACATAATTAATTATTATTAAAAAATATAATCTATTCAAATACTATAAAATAAATGCATAAAAACTAAAAGTAATTAGAAAAAATTAAAACATAAAAATAATTTGTGTTTTAAAAAAATATATTTGTAAACTTTTATTAATTC
>MDSW01157454.1_pt1 | contig 16650 bp, 16 predicted proteins | sample 811171 | NCBI WGS metagenome assembly MDSW01 (sample SAMN05326641, study PRJNA326480) | marine metagenome | isolation source: seawater | place: Atlantic Ocean: North West | collected 2012
CCCCGTTGGCGTGGTGAACGCCGATCCTTAAGGACTTTTCCCGGCGTGTCTCTCCGCCCACCCCTCGGTTTCGATCCCCGCCATCGACGCCTTTCAACTTCAACTGACGTCTATGAACTCCACCCCGACTTTCGCTTGTATGGAACGGCCCGAAGAAGACGTCGACGCGAAAGTCGAACGCGGCGGCCACCGCCGCATCCGCCGCGGACGCCGCGACGGGCGGCCTCCCCGAGATTACGCACGAGGTCGAATACGTGAACCGCCCGGTGACGGACGTTAAAGTCATCGTGAACGTCCCGGAGGGCGTGGACCCGAACGCCATCAGAGCCGCGATCGTGATGGAGGGGGTCACCGTGGAGATGCCGACGCGGCGGCCGCTCGAGGTGCGGTTGCCGTTCAACGTCGACGGGGATCTCGCGACGGCGGAGTACGTCATGACGACGCGCGTGCTGACGATATCCGCGCCGTATAAGAGCTACGAGGACGTCGTGAGGGAGTACGAGGAGCGCGTGGGGAAGGAAGCGGCGAAGGTGAAGCTCGATTCGAGCTTCTTGGAGCTGTGACGCATCGCGTCCCTCGATCTCTAGCTAGCTCTAGCCCTAACTTTTTAAGTGTAAGACCCAAAACCAAACCCTACACACTTGCATACCTCCGGATCCCAGGGAGCGCCGTTCGCGCGCGCCCACTGTAGCACCTCCAGGTGGCCGCCACTCGCGGCGTTGGCGCAAGTCCACGCGTCCCACGGAGCGCCGTTTGCTCGCGCCCACTGGAGCACCTCCAGGTGGCCGTCACCCGCGGCATAGCTGCAAGTCCTCTCGTCCCACGGGCAGCCGTTCGCGCGCGCCCACTCCAGCACGTGCAGGTGGCCGCCTCTCGCGGCTTTGATGCAAGCCCACTCGTCCCACGGGCATCCGTTCGCGCGCGCCCACTCCAGCACCTCCAAGTGGCCGCCCCTCGCGGCACCGGTGCAAGTCATCCCGTCCCACGGGCATCCGTTCGCGCGCGCCCATTGTAGCACCTCCAGGTGGCCGCCCCTCGCGGCGAGGGCGCAAGTCATCGCGTCCCACGGGCATCCGTTCGCGCGCGCCCACTGCACAACCTCCAGGTGGCCGCCTTCCGCGGCAGTGGTGCAAGTCCCCGAGTTCCGAGGAGCGCCGTTCGCTCGCGCCCACCGCAGCACCTCCAAGTGGCCGCCTTTCGCGGCCCATACGCAAGTCATCTCGTTCCACGGACAACCCTTCGCTCGCAACCACTGTAACATCCTCAGGTGGCCGCCTCTCGCAGCTCCGGAGCAAACATCCACGCCCCAGGGTTTAGGCGACGGGCAACCTCGTTCCTTCGCCCACTTCGCGACCTCCACGTTCCCACCCCTCACGATGCACAAGAACGTCTTCTCGTTCCACGGACACCCTCGCTGATCCTTCGCCCACGCCAGCCTGCCGATCGACACGACGAAGTTGGGCACCCTCGCGAGCTCTCTCCTCACCGCCGCGACGTCCCTCACGTCGCCGACGGGCGATTCGAACACGACGTCGCGCATCTTCCGGTTCACCGTCGCGAGCACCGCGAGGTCGCCGTCGTCGAGCCGCGAGAGCACGTGCGCGTTTAAGACATCGCGCGCGTCCACGGCGAGCCGTTCCAGAAGTGGCACGCGTGCGGCTTCGCGTTCTTCGAGAACGCGAACGGCTTTCCGTAGCTCGAGCAGTTCAGTCGTCGTGATGAGCGCCTCCCCGAGCGACGGAGGATCCTCGACGCGCGCGCGCTTGCGCCCCGCCGACGGCGACGTCCCGACCGCGCGCGCCGCGACGTCGGCGTTCGCCGCCTTCAACGCGCGCACCACCGCCGCGAGCGCGCTGTTCTCCGACGCCAGCGCGTAGATCCGCGCGCTGACGGCGTCGTCCAACGATCCGACGGCGTCTGCTCCCGCGGTCGCGCCAACGCGCGCGACGCGCGCGCTCTTCCTCCCCCGCGTCGGAAGCGCCATCTCGTGCTGATGGCGAAGCGCGCGCGACGCGAAGAACCCGCGGAGGAGGAGGACGACGACGACGTGACGGGCGGTGCGCGACGCACAAAGTGCGGGGAAGGGGCGCTTCGCGGGGCAGTTTTTCGGCGTCGCCCGCCGCGAAAAGTTTCAGTCCGAACCTTCCTTCCGTCGGATCGAACGATCGATCGTCGTCCTGTTCGCGTCGAAGTGAGCGCGACGGCGACGCGCCCGCGGAGAACGACGACGACGAGACGACGACGACGACGACGACGATTGATGACCGCGCGCGCTCGGAGCGGGCGCGGGGCGGCGCTCGCCGAGGTGAGGAGGTTATTTTTTTATCGGCGTGACGGTTAAAAGAAGAAGACGCCACCACTCGCTCGTCCGGCTCCCTTCGTCGTCGTCGCCGTCGTCGTCGTCTACACCCGCCGCTTCTTCCTCGGCCGGCACCCGTTGTGCGGGTACGAGCTGACGTCCTGAATCGTCAGAATCTTCAGCCCCGCGATCTTCAGCCCGCGCACGGCAGCTTTTTTCCCGTACCCCGGCCCCTTCACCGCGACGATGACTCTGTTGCATCGCATCTCCTTCGCCTTGGCGCCCATCCGTTCGCCGGTGACCTGCGCCGCGTGCGACGTCGTCCGCCGCGACCCCTTGAACCCCTGCGACCCCCCCGACATCCACGCCAGCGGGCGCCCCGCGAGCGTCGTCAGCGTCACGAACGTGTTGTTCAACACGCTCGAGACGTACACCACCGCCTTGGGGAGCAGCGGCTTCGAGACGCGCGACGATCGTCGATCGCGACCGTTGACGAGGAGCTGCGCGCGGACGGATCGGAGCGCGCCCTTGACGGGCGTGGTGCTGTGCACGATGCGCTGCTTCGGCCACAGATCGGTGGCGTCCATCCCCGCGGCGTACGGCTTGGGGACGGAGTCGAAGCTCGCGGACCACTCCGACGTGTGCGTGAGGCGAGGCACCTTTTCCTGTTGCTGTTGAACGCGACGGCTTCCTCCTCCTCCTCGCGACGATCCTCCTCCTCCTCGCGACGATCCTCCTCCTCTCTCGCCGTCCCTCGATTGGCGCTGCTTGCCGCCGCCGCGCACGCCGCCGCCGCCGCCGCGGCCGCCGCCCCCGGGCGTCGCCGCGTCCGCGTCGCGCGACGCGCGACGCGCGTCGATCTTCGCTTGGAGGCTGGAGGGCTGCTGCCGTTGGGGCTTATCGCCGCCGCCTCCTCCCCCTCCTCCCCATCGCGGACCGCTTCCGCCGCCCTCGCCGCCGCCGCCCGCGCCGCCGCCGCCGCCGCCCGCCGCGCCGTCCGCGCCCGCGGCGAACCCGCGCGACGACGCGAACGCCGACGCGCGCCGGCGCGACGACGACGACGACGACGACGATATCTGATGCGGCGACGCGGAGGAGAGATCGCCCCGCGTCGTCGCGGTCGCGAACGCGCGCCTCGCGGCGTCGCGCGCGACGAGCGCGCGCGCCTCCGCGACGTCCCCGCGAACGTACCGAAGCGCCGCGATCGTCGAAGAAGACAACGCGTCCGCCGCGCGTCGACGCATGATCCTCGCTCGCCGCCGCCCCGCGCGCGCCCGGACGAATGACGATCAATCCGTGCCCTAACGCGCGCTTCAAAGCAACCGACCGCGGAAGGGACGACAACAACTCGCGTTTTCTTTTCGGCGCGACGCTGAAGCCGCGCGGGCGTCGGACGCGCGCGGTCTACGCACGTGTCTACTACCGTACAGTACGAATACACCGCGTCTCCGCTACTAAGACATCATAAACCTACTAAGGCCATCGTCCCCCCCCGCGACGCCCCACTCCCCCCCGACGCCGCCGCCGTCCGTCGTCGACGCCGTCGTCGACGCCTCCACGTCCAGCCGCAGCCCGCACCGCGCCCTCAGCGCGACGCGCTTCCCCTCGCTCAGCGCTTTATTCTCGCGCAGCACCACCGTCGTCAGCGTGGCGTTCACGTCGAGCATCTCCGCGATCGCGTCGCCGCCGTCGTCGCCGACGCCGCACCGCCGCGCGTCCAGTCGAAGCAAACACGCGTTCGTCTTGAGGTCGTTCAATACGAGCGAACGTCGGGGTGGAGTTGAAAGGCGTCAGATGGAGTTGCAAGGCGTCGAGGGCGGGGATTGAAAGCGAGGTATGGGCGGAGAGAGACGACGGGAAAAGTCCTTAAGGATCGGCGTTCACCACGCCAACGCGGTCGTATGGGGACCAGTGTGAGATAGAACGCGCCTTGAGCTCCTCCGCGACGTCGCGCGCGCCGCCGTCGCCCACGCGCGGGTTCGAGCTCACGTCCAGCTCTCGCAGGTCGTCGTTCGCGCCGAGCGCGTCCGCGAACCACCACGCGCCCTCGGGCCCGACGTCGTTCGCGGCGAGCCGCAGCGACCGAAGCGGAGGATCGCGTTTCAGCGCCCTCGAGAGAGCCTTGGCGCCAGCGTCGCCGCCGTCGTTGTTGGAGACGTCGAGCTCGTCGGAGACGGCGTCGAGGCAGTTCGCGATGGCGACGACGCCTTCGGGGCCGAGCGCGTTGCACTTGAGGTCGAGCGAGCGGACGACCGCGCGGCGCGACGAGCGGCTTATCGTCCCGCGTGCGCGGGGAAGATGAGGAGGAGGAGGCGACGGCGCGCTTCCGGGACCGGGACTTGGACCGGGCTGACCGCGGACCTCGACGCGCGCGTCGAGGTTCGAGACGTCCTGCGCGCGCCTCAGCGCGCCGGACAGCGCGGTCGCGCCGACGCCGGTGATCCCGTTGAACCCGAGCTTCAGCGCGCCGAACCCGCACCCGCGAAGCCCCCTCGACGGCCCCGCGGCTTCCTCTCCGAGCCGGCGTCCGAATCCGAGTCCGAATCCGAATCCGTCGTCGTCCGCCGCCGCCGCCGCCGTCATCCCGTCGATGAAATCGCTCCCGGACGACCACGCGTTCGCGCCGTGCACGACGCGCTCGACCGCCTCCGCGCGCGCGTCGTCGATCGCGCTTGCGAGCGCCGACGCGCCGACGTCGCCGATGCCGCACTGCGACGCGTCCACGTCCGTCAACGCGAAGCTCCCGTCGCCGCCGCGTCGAGACTGTCGGGGTGGAGTTGAAAGGCGTCAGTTGAAGTTGAAAGGCGCCGAGGGCGGGTATTGAAAGCGAGGGACCCTGGGCGGAGAAAGACGACGGGAAAAGTCCTTAAGGATCGGCGTTCGCCACGCCGACGCGGTCGTATGGGGACCAGCGTATAGAACGCGCCTGCCCGCGGATGATCTCCGCGATCGCCACCGCGCCGCGCGCGCCGATCGCGCACCTCGCGAGGTTCAGCGCGCGGAGCTTCGCGCAGCCCGTCGTGTTGAGCGCGTCCGCGAGCGCGCACGTGCCCTCGCCGCCGATCGAGTTGCCGCTCAGGTCGAGCTCTTCGAGCGCGACGCCGCCGACGGCGACGCCGCCGACGACGTCCTCGCTCGCGTCCGCTCGCGTCCTCCCCGCGAGCGCCTCGCTCAGCGCCTTCGCGCCGTCGACGCCCACATCGTTCCCGGCGAGGCACAGCGACTTGAGGCGCGGCACGGCGTCGCGCAGCGCGCGCGCGAGGTGCGAGACGCCGTCGTCGCCGAGCCCTTTGCCGCCGTTTCGCAGCGACAGCGAGACTAAGCACCGCAGGTCGCGTCCGCCGAGCCGCGCGAGCCCGCGCTCTAACCCGAGCACGGAGTCGCGCGTCGCGCGTCGCAGCTCGAGCGACCACGCGCCGGATGTACCGCCGGGGCCGCCGCCGCACATCACCCCGCGCGGCGGGCCGCTTCCCATCGGCCACCCGCCGCCGGTCGCGTGGCGTCGGACGGCGGGATCGACCGCCGACGACGCCGCCGGAAACGCCGCCGCGCCGAGGTCGAGCTTCACGCGCGCGCTGAACTCGTCGCGCGCCCCCGCGGACCGCCGCCGCGACGACGACGACGACGACGACGCGCGCGACGCGCGACGTCCTCCGACGCCGACGCCGGCGCCGCGTCCTCCGCCTCCCCCTCCCGCGTCGTTGCTGATGTCCAGCTCGAGCGTCAGACCTTTCATCTTGAGCAGGCACTGGTCCTCGAGACGACCGCGCTTGCTCGCGGCGCCGCCCACGACGCAGCTCAGCCCGAGCGCGTCGGACAGCTCGAGCGCGTCCCTGAGGGAGGAGGACGAGGACGAGGACGAGGAGGAAGGGAGGACGGGGTGGCGAGAGGTGAGGACGCGAGCGCGGGCAGATCGACCGACGGACGTTGACGTTGACTCCGGCGGGCGACCGCTGCCGCTGCCGAGGGAGACGAACAGAGCGACCGCGTGAGATGGACGGCGACGTCGCCGTTCGAGCGCGACGCGAGGAGCGAGCGCGCACATGAGGACGTCGTCGTCCGCGTCGCGCTTGATCCCCGCCGTCGCCGCCGCGACGCCCGGCGGCGGCATGTCTCTCGCGCTCCCGGCCCGCGCCGCTGGGCCCGCGCCTGGTGATCTGACTTGACACGACGGACAGCGCGTTCGAACTTGAAGCTCCACTCCTCGACCCCTCCGAGAAGTGGTCGTTACCGAGTCCCGGTCGCGTCACTGCCGGCGGCACGGCGCGTCGCATCGCGTGACGCGACCCGCCTCGACCGCGTCGTCGTCGTCGTCGTCGTCGTCGTCGCGCGAGACGCCATGGAGCTCCGCCGGCGCGCGTCCACTCGGAGCGCGAACGCGTCGCCGTCGGATTCCCCGCGGCATCATCACCAGAGGGATTACTTCCGAGATGGGCTGGAACACGACACCCCGACGCCCCGAGCGCACAAGCGCGGCGGGCGCTCGAAGCTGAAGGACCTCCTCGCCGGCTCGGTGCGTCCCCGCTCGCGCGACGGCGCGCTCGCGCGTCCTCGCCCGCGCGCGGAACCCGCCTCGACCGCGAGTCCGTCGTCGCGACGTCGCGGACAGCATCCCTAATAAATTAATTCTAACGACCCGCTCTCACATCGCAGCCCTCGAAATGGCGGTCGCTCCGCACGCGCCTCGGCCCCACGGTCGCGATGCTCGGCAGCTTCTTCCTCGTCCTGCGCCTCGGCCACGTCCCGGTCATCGCGCTCATCTTCCTCGTGCAGATGTCGATGGTGAAGGAGCTCTTCGCGCTGGCGGTGGAGACGAGGAAAGAGAAAGGTGCGTTCTATACACAAGTTTTTCACCCACCGCTCGGTTTCAACATTTGATCGCGTCCCCTTTCAACTGACCGGTGAACTTTTTTTGTATGGAATGGCCCAAAGATCTGCCGTGGTTCCGGCTCCAACAGTGGTACTTCTACGGCGTCGCGACGTTCTTCTCGTACGGGCGGTTTCTGAAGGCGAAGCTCGCGCGGTCGGTGGCGTCGCACGCGACCGCGGGCTCCGGGGTGGCGTCGTTAGGGCTGGGGAACGTCGGGATGTTTCTCCTCGCGCACCACTCGATGATGTCGTACCTGGGGTGGATGTGCGGGTTCGTGTTGTTCGTGTTGTCGCTCAGGAAACGGCGTTACGTGTACCAGTTCGGGCAGTTCGCGTGGACGCACATGATCGTGGCCACCGTGCTGATGCAGTCGTCGTGTTTCGTCGCGAACGTTCTGGAAGGGTTGATATGGTTCGTATTTCCCGTCGTCATCGTCGTCTTCAACGACATCGCGGCGTACCTGTGCGGTTTTTTCATCGGCCGCACGCCGCTCATTAAAATCTCGCCGAAGAAAACCTGGGAGGGTTTCATCGGCGCGTTCGTGCTCACGATCCTCGCCGCGCCGTTCATCGCGCGCGCGATGCAGACGCAGACGTGGCTGACGTGCCCGGCGCCGGACCACCTGAGGATGTGGGGGCAAAACGTCGAGTGCGACGCGGATCCGCTGTTCCGGATGACGACGGTGAGCGTCGGCGACCTCGCGCAGGCGCGTTCTACCATCTCACACTGGTTCCCATACGACCGCGTTCGCGCGGTGAACGCCGTTCCTTGAGGACGGACTTCCTCTCCCGGCGTTCGTTTCTCTCCGCCCACTACGCCTCGTTTTTTTCAATCCCGACACACCTCGGGCGACGCCTTTCGACTCAACTTCTGACGCCTATCGACTCCGCCCCGACGTACTACGTCGCTTCGCGCGGAACGGCTCTCAGAACCTCGAGAGCGCGTTGGGGTCGCTGATCCCGCACGGGTGGATCGGGACGTTTCTGACGCGTTGGTTGGGGTTGAGGACCGTGCGAGCGTCGTGGTTTCAAGTCCACGCCGTGGTGTTCGCGTGGCTCGCGTCCATCATCGCGCCGTTCGGCGGGCTGTTCGCGTCCGGGTTTAAGCGCGCGTTTAAGATCAAGGACTTCAGCGACTTCATCCCCGGGCACGGCGGGATCACCGACAGGATGGACTGCCAGATGGTCATGGCGGTGTTATCGCACTTGTACGTCGCGAATTTCGTTCGAATGCCCGGGATGATGACCGTCGGCGAGGTGCTTCTGAAGGTGGAGCTCGTCTCCAACGAAGATCTGCTCGAGCTCTACGTCGCCATCGGGAACATGTGCGTGTCGCGGGGGATGCGACTGCCGAGCTTGAGCGCGAGCGGAGGGGGATGGAGCGTGGACCCGCCGGACGCTGGGGGCGTAGGGGAGCACTAGAGGGAGGGGGTAAAAGAAGAAGGAGAACGGCGAATGAGGCGTCGAGAAGAGACGGACGGACGCGCGACGCGCGTCGATCGATCGTCGGACGTTGTCGTACACTACGAGCGAACGAATAATGAAAACGAACGCGTCGAAGCCGCGTCTATCTCACAGCTCTTCCCCCCCGTTCGCTCTCTTCCCGCCGCCCCCTCCCTCCCGCAGCGCCTTCTCTCGCCTCTCGTTCCTCGCCCTCGCGTGCTGCGCGAGCCCGTCCGTCATGTCCACGCCGTTCACCTGCAGCGAAAACGCGCCGTCCTCCGCGGCTTTGTACGCCCACGGCACGAACGTCTTGATCGCTCGTTTCGCCGTCGCCTTCACCCCCCACTCGATCCAGCCCTGCTTCGCGGGGTCCTTCTCGCCGCCGAACATGTTCACGATCTCGTTCAGCTTCTCCTCGTCGAGGAGCGCGTCGTCGAGGTCGTCCAGGAACGAGTCGAAGACCTTGAACGCGTCCGCGGCGTTGAAGTCGCTCGCGTAGGACGACGCCGCCGACGACGACGACGACGACGTCGCGCCTCCCCCGCCGCCGCCGTGACCGCCCGCGGCGCCCCACCGGTCGTAGTGCTTCCGCTTCGCGTCGTCGCTCAGCACGGAGTACGCCTCGCTGACCTCGATGAATCGCTCCTGCGCGTCCGGCGCGGGGTTCTTGTCGGGGTGGAATCGCAGCGACAGCGTTCGGTACGCGCGTCTGATCGCCGCGGCGTCCGCGCTCCTCGCGACGCCGAGGACGCCGTAGTAGTCGCCCTTCCTCGCGCGCGGCGGGTCCGGCGCCGCGGACACCATGCCGGCGAGGAGGAGAAGGACGAGGACGACGAAGGTCGGGGCGCGCGTCGTCGCGGCGGCGCGACGCATCAGTAGTGCGAGAAGGCGCGCCGCGCGTCGACCTCTCTTCCTTCCTTCCCGTCCCTCGCGCCTGCGCCTCGCGCCTCGTGCCAAGTGTCCGATTTCGTCTGCGCGGCCGTCCCGTGGGCCGTTTCAAAGGCGTTCACGAAATACGTTCATCGGTCGGTTGAAAGTGGACGCGATCAAACGTTGAAACCGAGGGTGGGTGAAAAACGTTCGTCGATAGACGAATAACGCCCCGCACTTTCTTTCCGTTCGTTTCTCGTTGACTGCGAGGCGTCGTCCGCATTGACCGAGGCGCGGGGCCGGGGCCACGCACCGCGCGTCAAAAGACCGCCAACAGCGCGATGCCGACGGTCGTGGGCCCGTACGAGGTCACGAGGAAGATCGGCGAGGGCGGATACGGCAAGATATTCCTCGCGCGGCGCCTCGCGCGGCGCGTCGGCCGCGCCATCGACGACGACGAGGTCGTCCTCAAGCAAGTGAAGCTGCCGACGAATAAGCTCGAGCGCGAGATGTGCCTCCGCGAGGTGTCCATCATGAAGGGCGCGCACCACCCGTGCGTGCTCGAGTGCACGGAGTCCTTCGTCGACGGCGGGAGCGTGTACATCGCGATGCCGCACTGCACCGGCGGCGACCTCGCGAGCTTGCTGCGACGGCACAAGAAGCGAGGAAGGCGCGTCCCCGAGCGCGTCGTGCTGGACTGGTTCGCGCAGATCATCCTGGGCGTGGAGCACCTGCACTCACACGACACGCTGCACCGGGACTTGAAGTCGCAGAACGTCTTCCTGCGCCGCGATCATCTCCCCGTCGCGGGGGGCGCGCACCGCGACGAGGGCGCACACGCGTCGCATCATCGCGGGCGGAGTCGCGTCGCGCTCGGGGATTTCGGCATCGCGAGAGAGCTCCGATTCGACGACGGCGGCGGCGGCGCCGACGCCATGGCGCGGACGTTCGTCGGCACCCCCGTGTTCATGGCTCCCGAGATGTTCAAGAGGAAGCCGTACGACCACAAGGCGGACGTGTGGGCGGCGGGGTGCGTGTTGTACGAGATGATGCAGCTCTCGGAGCCGTTCCGAGCGAGGACGATGGGCGAGCTCACGCGACTGGTGCAGCATCAGGCGCGTTCTATACACTGGTTCCCATACGACCGCGTCGGCGTGGTGAACGCCGATCCTTAAGGACTTTACTTCCCGGCGCATCTCTCCACCCATCCCTCGCTTTCAATCCCGACACACCTCGACGCCTTTCGACTCCATCTGACGCCTTTCAACTCCACCCCGACGTTCGCTCGTATGGAACGACCCTCAGAAACCCAAGCCGCTTCCGTCGGAGTACGGCGCGGACCTGCGCGATCTCTGCGCGCGCATGCTCGCGAAGAACCCGGACGACCGGCCGACGGCGAGGGAGGTGATACGCGACTTCGCGCGGCTGCGCGAAGCGTGCGGGCTCGCGCTGCGCGACGCGGGGGTGACGCGCGAGGCTCTCGCCGCGGTGGGAGACGATCAACGCGCGATGGCGTCGACGGTTGTGCCCGCGTTCGACGCCGTCGCGATGGCGCGACGAGGCGGGGACGAGATGCGGCTGCCGCAGGCGGCGAGCACCGCGGAGCACGAGGCGAGGGCGCTGAAGACCGCGGCGAAGCAGGCGAGGCGGTGCGGGATCGACGTCCCCCCGAGTGCGGACGCCGTCGCGCCGCCCGAGGGTGTCATCGCGAGACGTCGACCTCAGGTGCGTTCTATACACTGGTCCCCATACGACCGCGTTGGCGATGTGGACGCCGATCCTTAAGGACTTTGCCCGGCGTTTCTCTCCGCTCATCCCTCGCTGTCAATCCCCGTCCTCGGCGCCTTTCAACGCCAACTGACGCCTTTCAACTCCACCCCGACGTTCGCTTGTATAGAACGGCCCTCAACCTCCGACATCGGCGGAGGACATCGCGCGCGCGGCGGCTGACGTCCCGGGGGAGAGGGAGACGTCGAGGGAGACGTCGACGTCTCCCCCGCCGCCGCCGCCGCCGCCCGTCGTCGTCCCTCTGGACGTCCGCGCGAGAGCGGTCGTGGAGATCGCGCGCCGAGCCGCCGCGAATCTCCGCGCGGCGAAGGCGAAGGAGGAGGAGCCGCGGGAGAAGCCGCGGGAGAAGCCGAGGGAGAAGCCGTCGTTCGTCGTCCCGCCCGTCGCGCCCGTCGTCGGGCCTGCGGTGAACGGGCTCAGAGCGCGCGCGATGAACCGGGACCGGGGTTTATCCGCGGAGAAGGAGCGCGGCGACGTCGCCGCCGCCGCCGCCGCCGTTGCGAGGAAGAAGAAGCTCGCGGTCGGCGCGCCGTACGCCGCGCCGGTCGCGAGGAAGCCGCGCGACGCGTCGTCGGATAATAATAAGGAGAATGCGAATCGTCGCGCTCCGGCGAACGCGCGGGGGGGCGACGCGAAGAAGAAACCGCGACATCCCCCGGTGTCGAACGCGAACGTGCGACGACCGGCGCGAAATCGCGTTCCCGCGGGAAGGATCGTGCGGTGGGATAAGGACGGGAGGAAGGTGCAGTCGTACGCGCCGATGAGAGTCCCGGGAGGAGGAGGGGGACCCGGCGGCGGATGTGAGGAATCGGAGCGCGGCGGGTGGCGCCCTCTCGACGAGCACTCGGAGCAAGACCGCCTCGCCGCGGAGGTGGCCGCGCTGCCGAGCATGATGTTCCGTATCGACGAAGTAGCGGACGAGGAGGAGGAGAGAGACGCGTCGTGCGATCGCGCGCCGCCGCAGCCGCCGCCGCCGCCGCCGCCGGTGTCGAAGCTCGTCGGCGGCGTCGTCGCGAAAGGCCCGAGCGCGAACCCGCGAAGACGCGCGGACCCGCGCGGGCGGCGTGTGCAATACTAATAGAGAGGTATTACGCCTGTATTAATCCAACGCGCACTACTGATAGAGAAGAAGAGAGCGCTCTCATCTCATCCGCCCCGCCCTAAAACTGTTGCTTGAGCTTTTCCTGTTCGAGCTGCTTGAGCTTCTCCTGGCCCGTCTTCGTCTTCGCGAGCTCGTGCACCGTCTTCTGCTTCGCCGCGCCCTTGACCGCGACGCCCGCGGTCGTCACGCCCCCGTGCTCCGCGTGCGTGTCCGACCAATCCCCCGGCACGAACGGCAGCTTGCTGTGCTTCGAGTCCCAGTGCATCTCGGCTGATTTTATCGACGGCGCCTGCGATTGATTTTTGACGATTTCGAACGCGACGGACGGAGGACGGAGTCGGACGTCGTCAGGATTAACTAACGGGAGCCGCGGAGAGACGACGACGTGACGACGCGCGAGATCTCCGGACGCGACGGACGCGACAACGCTGAGCGGTTCGACGCGACGCGCCGCGGACGGACCTGCTGCCCGCAGCTCGGGCACTTGAACTTCGCGTGGCCCGCGGCGCCGCCCTTGCGATCGGCGAGCCCAGCCTTGCCTCCGCCCTTGTTCGTCGTCGCCGCGGCCACCTTCCCCGCGATCTCCTTCGCGGAGTGCTTCGTCGGCTTCGCTTTGCCTCCCATGATGCGAGCCGGGGCGTCGTGCGTCGGGCCCGAGCGGGAGCGACGCGCGACGCGTGGTGGCGCGAGTTTCGACGCCGTGCTGAGTTTTTACACGACGAATTATTATGCGGTCGGTCGACTTCTCACGCAGGCGCTCTGGAGCCCGGTGCGCGCGCGTTTAGGGCTTTACGCCCCCGGCTCCGTCGCCCTCTTTCGAACGCGCGACGCACGACCCGCCTCGCCGCTCACCATGGCTGAGGTTTCCGAGATTAAGCTCTTCGGCAAGTGGACGTACGACGATGTCGAGGTGCGTCGCGATTCCACGCTCGCGTCCCCCGGCGCGGCGTCTCCCCCGGACGCGCGTCGCGATGTTTTTCTTCGCTCGCCTCGCCTCGACCCCGCGCCGCGCGTCCGCGTCTTCCCCTCCCGCGCGCCGTTCTGACGACCTCCCCCTCCCTCCGCAGATCAACGACATCTCCCTCGAGGTTCGCGTGAACGCAACGCCGTCGCTCACCGCCCGATTCTAGCCCCGGACCGCCTCCGCGACCGCGTCACCCGTCGCCATCATCCCTACCCCGCTCCGGCGAGGGAACGAGGCGAACGATTTCCCGCATCGTCCGCGCTCCCCGTCCCTCCCCGGAACCCGCGCCCCCGCGACGTCGCCTGACCCCAATCCTCCTCCAACTCCGCAGGATTACATCGGCGTGAAGTCCAAGCACGCGGTGTACGTCCCGCACACCGCGGGCCGCTACGCGCAGAAGCGCTTCCGCAAGGCGCAGTGCCCGATCGTGGAGAGGCTCGTGAACGCGCTCATGATGCACGGCCGCAACAACGGCAAGAAGCTCATGGCGGTGAGGATCGTCAAGCACACGATGGACATCATCCACCTTCTGTCGGACCAGAACCCGATCCAGGTCATCGTCGACGCGATCATCAACGCCGGGCCGAGGGAAGACGCGACGCGCGTCGGCAGCGCCGGCGTCATTCGTCGCCAAGCCGTGGACATCTCCCCGCTGCGCCGCGTGAACCAGGCCATCTACCTCATCACGACGGGCGCGCGCGAGGCGGCGTTTAGGAACGTGAAGACGATCGCGGAGTGCCTCGCGGACGAGCTCATTAACGCCGCGAAGGGGTCGTCGAACTCGTACGCGATCAAGAAGAAGGATGAGCTCGAGCGCGTCGCGAAGGCGAACCGTTAATCATCAATTGAGAGGAGAGGAGAGGTCTTCTTCGAGAGGAGAAGGACGAACTGATGACTTTCATCGTGGGTGGGTGGCGCGCGCGATTCGGTCGAGTCGCGCGCCGCAGACTGGGAGCGTGAGGCGTTCGCGAGACGGCGAGCGATGACTTAGCCATCGTCGGGGTATTGTAAAACACGAACACGCTCTTTTGCAGACGACACCCTTCGCGCGAGGTTGGCTCGAACTGGACAGCGGTCACCGACAAACTACGAAAAACTTCGTTCAGAAAAACCGTTGGCGTTGACGAAAGCGTTCGCGCGCGCGTCGTCGTCGCATCTCCCGTCGCGCGAGCGACGCGTCGTCGGTCATGAGACCACCTCTCCCCTGACGCCACCTCCGCGATGCCGCTCCCCGAGGTCCGCGTCCTCCCGTACGCGGTCCTGAAGACCGCGTGCGACGGCTTCGCGGAGTCGGCGCTCCTGTCGCGATCCCCCGCGGGCGAATCGTACGCCGGCGCGCTCGGGGCGACGCGCGTCGTCGTCAAGGTCCTCAGCGCGGACGTGACGCGCGCGGACGACGCCAAGACCGCGCGCGCGTTCGTGCGCGACGCCATCCTCCGCGCGCTCACGTCGCATCCGAACGTGAAGCACCGCGTCGGCGTCTCCGTCGACGGCCCGAGAGCGTGCCTCGTCACGCCGCGGTGCGACGGCGGGTGCGTCTCCTCGCGGCTCGAGTCCGGAGATGGACTCTCCTGGCGCCAGAGGCTGGCCGTCGCCGCGGGCGCGGCGTCCGGGCTCGCGCGATTGCACGCCGCGGGCGCGACGCACGGGAGCGTGAAGGCGAGCAACGTCCTGTGCGCGCGCGACGGCCTCGACGGATTCGTGTGCGATCTCGCCCCGAACCTCGCGACGGCGACGGACTACGACGCGCTGCCGCCGGAAGCGAGGAGCTACGTCGACCCGGCGCTGCTCGAGGGCGACGGGATGATTCCCGCGAGTCCCGCCACGGACGTGTACGGCCTCGGGGTCGTGCTCTTGGAGCTCCTCACGAGCGCGCGCGGGGCGATACAGCGCAAGAGCGGCGTCGATCGCGAGCTCCTCGCGCGCGGCGCGCGGTCGAACTCGTCGTCGGACGCGTCGCTGCTCGCGGCGGCGAAGAACGCGGGATGGCCGGACGACGTCGCCGGGGAGGTCGCCGCGCTCGCGTCGTCGTGCGTGCGCCCGAGGGCGGACCGGAGGAAGAGCAGCGCGGAGGTGGCGGAGGGGCTGTGTCTCCTCGCCGCGCGCGCGGAGGAAGCGGCGCCGGCGACGGGATTTAGCGGGAAAGAATCCAAATCCAACGACTCAGCGGTCGGCGACGACGGCGCTTTTATGCAGACCGCGGACGTGTTCGTCGGGCTCGTGTCGTGCATGGCGTCCGAGTCTATCCGGCTCAAGCGCGCCGCCGCGTGCGCGCTCGCGACGTACGTCGACGAGGAGCTGATGGGGGGCGACGTCGCCGCCGCCGCCGACGCCGTCGCCGCGGGCGTCGCCGCCGGGTGCCTCAACCCGCTCGTCACCTTGCTCGGCGGGAGCGACGCGGTGGCCGCGATCGACGCCGCGGACGCGCTATCGCACGTCACGCTCGCTTCGGAGAACGCGAGGGACACCGCGTGCGCGGCGGGGGCGCTGACGTCGTGCGTCAAGATGCTCGCGTCCACGTGCGAGCCGCGCCTCAGGTGCGCGCGGTTTCGTTTGGTTTCGCGTCGTGTCGTTCGGTTCGGTCGCGTTCGTTTCGTTTCGTTTCGTTTTCACCCGTTACCCGTTCGACGCCCGCCCGCGTCTCCTTTCTCTCCTTTCGACCCACCGATGAACGTCGTCATCGCGCTTTGAAACGAACGGCATCCATCGCCCGCTTCTTCTCAGAGCCGCGGGCGCGAAGGCGCTGCACGGGTTACTGCTCGGGAACCCCTCCGGGTGCCGCAAAGGCGCGTTCTAGTATCGCACTGGTCCCCATACGACCGCGTTGGCGTGGTGAACGCCGATCCTTAAGGACTTTGTCTCCCGGCGCATCTCTCCGCTCATCACCCCTCGCTTTCGATCCCGACACACCTCGACGTCTTTCAACTCCGCTTCTGACGCCTTTCAACTCCACCCCGATATCATCGCTCGTACGGACCCTGACCCTCATCAGCGCTCGAGCTCGGCGCGTTGGCGTCCCTGCGCGCGATGCTCGACATGAGCGACGAGCGGTGCCGCGTCACCGCGTCCAGCGCGCTGTCGTCGCTCGCGGACGCGGACGTGGAGGTGTTGCAGGCGCTCGGCGCGGCGTCGTTCGTCGCGATGGCGCGCGAGGCGACGAAACCGCTCGCGCGCGCCTCCGCGTGCGCGTTTATCAGGCGCGTTCTATACAAAAGTTTTTCACCCATCGCCCGGTTTCAACATTTGATCGCATCCCCTTTCAACTGACCGATGAACTATTTTTGTATGAAATGGCCCTCAGCAAACTCGCGCGCA